>SXGU01120761.1_pt1 | contig 31272 bp, 35 predicted proteins | sample 3174531 | NCBI WGS metagenome assembly SXGU01 (sample SAMN11356863, study PRJNA531348) | freshwater metagenome | isolation source: freshwater sample F1-140 | place: China: Fuxian Lake, Yuxi | collected 2017-12-25 | reverse complement strand
TTATATGCTCATAACTGTAATGTAGGTTATGGGTAAGCGCCAAGTTAAAAATGAAAGTGATTTAAAAGAAATGCGTTTACCTGAAGAGGGCGAGCTTTTCGGTAGAGTCCTTAAAATGCTTGGCGGAGAAAATGTCATGGTAAAATGTACTGATGGTATTACTAGAAGAGGTAGAATTAGAGGAAAATTAAAGCGCAGGGTGTGGATACGTGATAATGATATAGTCATAATTGCACCTTGGGATTTTAAAGAGAATGAACGTGGTGATATTGTTTGGAGATTTACTTTACCTCAGGTGGAATGGTTAAAAAACAATAATCATATCGCAAAAGACTTCTAGTCTTGCAAACTTGCGATATTGATTTGAATTTGGTTTGCGTATGATTGCCAAGTGTTAGATCTATTTTGATAACTTATCTTAATATACGGAATACTTCTTATGGTAATCAAATGGAACAAGGCACCGTAAAGTGGTTCAACCGCACAAAAGGCTTTGGTTTTATCGAAAGAGAATCTGGTGACGATCTATTCGTTCACAAATCAGATGTTGATGGATTCATCAATGAAGGCGATAAAGTCGAGTTTGTAGTCGGCGAAGGTCAAAAAGGACCAGCTGCTCAAAAAGTCAAAAAAACAGCATAGACAATAGATATTTTTATTAATTTAAGAGTTCATCATTGTTTTCTTAAATTAGTCTATTTTTTTATTATTTTTAGAAATTTATAAAAAAACTATGGTCCCAAGCGACGGAGTTGAACCATCGACAACCCGGTTTCTGTATGCCTGATATGCTGTTATTCGGTCAGCCATCTTAAGCCAACAACTACAGCCGGGAGCTCTACCAGGCTGAGCTAGCTTGGGACAAAAAAACCAAGTGTTCTAGTATTAAAAAACTATCGAAGGTTTGGTTGATTTAATCAATGATCGCACTCTCTCTATACGCATAAATAGCATATTTCAAGAAATTATTTGTGTCTGAACAACAATTATCTTATTCTGGTTATGTCTGTGCCCCATATTTACACAATCCTGAATCTCTTAAATTAAAAGAATCTTGGATGTCTTCAAACAATATTGAGGCATTGTATTTTGTTACTGGAACATTCTCTGATGAAAGTAAACCCTATTTTTCTGATTCTACAAATCACTATATTTTGGGGAAATTCAAAGATAGTCAATACATCACAGATGATCTAAATAAACACAATCAAGAAAAAACATCATTTATTTTCAACATTAAAGACGAACTATTTCAAAGAGAAGTATCTGGTGAAACAAATTTTGTTACTGTTTATTATTTAGAATGTGGAGAATATGAAGAGGATTTACAAGAAGTTGCAAACATCTTATTGAAAAGAGAAAAAATCCAAATTAGTGGGTTGGGTCATATGACTACGTTTTGTATGTTGCCATCGAAATTCACTTTTCCATACGCTGAACATATTGTGATCATTGAGGTTGCAAGTGAAAAGGGTCATCAGAGTGTAAAGAAATATTGTGAACAAACTAAACGTGACGTAAATCGAAAAGGATTGACAATGACTAATTTACTGAGTCTTTCAATTCTTGAAAAGCTAAAGTAGAAAAGTTAAATATTCGACAAAAACCTGCTTCTTCATGAGTAAACCTGCTGATCTTGGTTCATTAAAAATAGGATCGTACATTCTATTGCCTGTCTCTGATCAACCAGATGGCGAGCCATGCAGAATTGTAGAATATGATACATCTAAACCAGGAAAACACGGTGCAGCAAAGGCTAGAATTGTAGGTGTGGGTGTTTTTGATGGTCAAAAAAGACCTCATGTAGGACCTGTCAGCATGCAGGTGCACATACCACTAATCGACAAAAGAACTGGTCAAATCATCTCAATAATTGGTGAAACCATCCAAATTATGGATTCAGAGACTTTTGAGACAATTGATGTCACTTTAGTTGATGAGGAAATAAACGGAACAATTGCAAATGGCCAAAATGTTGAATATTGGAAAGTGATGGACCGAATCAAAATTATGAGAATCAAAAGTTAAGTCTGGAACACACATCAATTTTATCGTCATTAAGTATCTAATTTTTGTGTTTTATTCTCAAATTGAGCGTTTACAATTTGATGAAAATTCACATATGTTAATTTGTATTTTTTTGTAATTCTTTAGTTTCTAAACACATCTCACGTGAATAGTTTTTCAAAATTCCACAAGTAGGAATTTCCATGCTTCTTTTTGTATAGTAATGATTTTATCTTATTATGAAATTAAATCAACAATGACAACATCTAACAAAAATATTGTAATTGCATCTGCCATAGTATTATTAATTGCAGTTGGCATAATCACAATATCCTCAATCAAAGACGTGCAAGCAGAAGATGAGTTGATAATAGATCCAGTGTGCATCAACGCTATTAGTGAATATGTTTGTAATATTCCAGTTGGTGCAATTACAGCAAAAGCTTTAATTCCAGATCTAAGAGAAGCTGTACCACAACAAATTGGTTTACAAAATTCTCATCAAAAAACCACTCTTAGAATTTCTACATCTATAGCAAATACTGGAGAGGGTCAATGGCAAATGAGAGCAGGAATTCCCGCAACTCCATCTGAACCACAATTAGCCCTACAACAATTATTGAAGTCTGATGGATCATTATGGAATGAATATACCGTAAGTCAATTCCAATATCATCCAGCACACAAGCATTTCCATATTGCTGCTGTAACGTCATACGAATTGTATTCTGCAGATGGACCAAATGACACATATCCAAATCCTGAAGACAAAACAACTGCTAGTGCTGAAAAAGTAACATCTTGTCTTATTGACTGGGTAAAGATTAGTGATAATTCACCAGATAATGAAAGAGCATATGCAAGCTGTGATGGGCAATTTCAAGGAGTTAGTCCAGGATGGATGGATCAATACCGTCACTCAATTCCAGGACAAGAGCTTGATGTAACAAATATTGATTCAGGCTATTACTTTGTAGTACTAACAGCAAATCCTGCACAGAACTTTATTGAAACCGACTTTACAAACAATCAAGCATGGCTACTCATATACTACAATAATGATGATAAAGGAAATCCAAAATTTACCGTTATTAATCATTCAGAATGTGCGGACTATCCTGGGTTGTGTGAATATAGCCCAAATAGATAAAAAACCCTTTTTTATTTTTTTAAACCCGTGTTATTTTTCATTTTAACACTACCAATTACCTACTGAAATTGATTTTCTATACGTATTTTAGTCTAATAATGTGTTTGTGAACGTGAAACATTACAATGGCTAGAGAACTTGTAGCTTCAATGGGTCTTACTATGGTTTTGGTCTTTGGATTGCTTTTTGCACTACTTGCCTCTTTAGGGCTTTACTTCAATATTGGAATGTATGCAATAGTTGGATTGGGAATACTAATGGGATTGTTCCAATGGGCAATAGGTCCAACAATAGTTCGATGGAGCACAAACATGCAGCCATTAAACATATCTGAATTTCCGTGGATTGAGGAAACTGTTCATGAAATCTGTATTAAAAATAATGCAAAGATTCCAAAAATTACAATTGCAAATATTGGTATGCCAAACGCATTTGTTTTTGGCAGAACTAACAAATCTGCAACTCTGACACTAACACGTGGTCTACTTAACACATTATCTCAAGATGAAGTCAAAGGAGTAATTGCTCATGAGATAGGTCACATAAAACACAATGACATGGTTGTAATGACCGTGTTATCTGTAATTCCAACAATTGCATATCTTATTGCAATGTCTACTTTTTTTGGCAATCGTTCAAAAAATCAAGCCGGAGGAACTATTTTGATTGGAATTGGTGCTTTCGCAGTTTATTTTGTAACTAATCTTCTTATCATGTATTTTTCACGGCTCAGGGAGTTTTATGCAGATAACTTTGCAGGACATCAAGTAAGACCATCTGTACTTGCAAACGCGTTGGCAAAAATAACATATGGTCTAAGTTTACAAAAACAAGAAGTAAAAAATTCTGCGCTACGATCATTTTATGCAGTTGATCCTGTTGCCTCAAGTTACGAAGTAACAAAATTTTCATCATACTATAAGGACCAGCATATTTCTGAGGAGGAAGTAAAAAAAGCAATGGACTGGGAAAGAAAAAATAGTTTTAATAAATTTGGAGAATTTTTTAGAACACATCCTTTGACATACAAGAGAATTGAAAAACTCTACCAGTTAGAATCACAACTAAATTCAAAACAGTAATTTTATTCTATGCCTATCCTATCTTTGTTTCATTATGGGATATATTTGACCCCTGTCTACTGACTACAAGAACATGTTTGCCGAAAATTTGCATTACGAAATGGATACATCAATAACATTTACAACTAAAATAATGTGTATAAAAAATTAGTATGGATGCTGATGATGAGCGGAAAAGCCGTCTGATATATGATGAGGATTATGAGTAATGAAGCATCCATACCTATTTTCTTTGATATTTTGATAAATTATTGAAATGAAACTTGCTTCTCTTTTTTCAGGTGGAAAAGACAGTGCGTATTCTATCTATTTGGCAAAAAAACAAGGCCATGAAATAAAATGTCTTCTCAGCGTTTTTCCAAAATCTGATGAAAGTCATTTATTACATTATCCAAATTTGCAATGGACACATCTGCAATCACAGTCAATGCAAATACCACAACTAACAGTCAAATCTGACTCAGACGAAACTAACAGCGAAATAAACTCATTAGAAAAAATTCTAATCCAATCTATAGATGAATACCAAATAGAAGGACTAGTTCATGGTGGTATTCAAAGTCAATTTCAAAAAGAAAAGTTTGAAAATTTATGTAATAAATTTAATCTCAAATCAATCACACCATTATGGAATCTTGATCCGATTGAATACATGAATGAATTGATTTTTTCCAATTTTATCTTTATCATTTCCAGTGTGTCATCAGGTGGATTAGACGATTCGTGGCTTGGAAAAATAATCACAAAAAATGATATTGTTATTCTTTACGATCTCTCTAAAAAATTTGGTTTTAATTTGAATTTTGAAGGTGGAGAAGCAGAAACCTTTGTGATAGACTGTCCTCTTTTTTCAAACCCAATTAAAATTATTCAAGGAAAAAAAACTTGGGATGGATATAGAGGAAGGTTTGAAATAGTGGATGCGAGGCTAAATTACAATGCTTGATAGTTTAAAGAATAATCTACGTGATGCCATCAAAAAAATTGTAAAATCCTCTGGCATAGACGAGGAACTTATCAAAGAACTATCAAAAGATGTTCAAAGAGCATTATTACAATCTGATGTCAATGTAAGATTAGTTCTTGAAATTACAAAGCAATTGGAAGCACGATCACTAAATGAAACACCGCCACCAGGATTGTCCAGAAAAGATCACATTGTGAAGATTCTATATGAAGAACTTGCAAAGCTACTCGGTAAAGAAACTGATTTTGATTTCAAACCCGGCAAACAAAACAAGATAATTATGCTTGGAATACAAGGAAGTGGAAAAACAACTGTAACTGCAAAACTTGCTAAATTCCTGACTAAACAGGGTTACAAAGTCGGTGTGATAGGAGCCGATACATACAGACCTGGCGCGTTAGTTCAATTACGAACAATGTGTGAAAAATCAAATGTTGAGGTATACGGTGATCCAAACAACAAAGATTCTCCTGACATAGTAAAAAATGGTTTAAAGTATTTTGGAGATTTGCCCTTAGATGTAATAATAATTGATACAGCTGGACGACACAAAGAAGAAAAAGATCTCTTAGCCGAAATGCAACAAATCAACAAAGTTGCTGATCCTGATCTTGCAATACTCGTTATTGATGGAACAATTGGGCAACAATGCTTCAATCAAGCTGAGGCATTTCATAAAACAATTCCTGTTGGAGGAATTATTATTACAAAATTAGACAGTTCTGCAAAAGGCGGTGGTGCAATCGCAGCTTCTGCAGCTACTGGCGCTCAAATCATGTATATCGGAACTGGAGAAAGAATTGATGATTTAGAAAAATTCTCACCCACTAGATTTGTTGGTAGGTTACTTGGTATGGGGGATATTCAAGCAGTTTTAGATTTAGCAAAAAGATTGGAAAATGAAGGAGATGATGTTAGACTAAAACGAATATCAAGTGGGAAAATGAACATGGATGATTTTTTCTATCAATTAGAAGAAGTAACTAAAGTAGGCTCATTGAAAGGATTTCTTGATAACATGCCTGGTCTTTCTGGCATGGTAAAAGATGATCAATTGGATCAGATGGAGGGAAGAGTATCAAAATGGAGATTCATTATTCAAAGTATGACCAAATCCGAAAAAGCAGATCCTGATATAATGAATGCGTCTAGAATTAAAAGAATTTCTAGAGGATCAGGTTGGCCAGAACACGAAGTTAAGGAATTACTAAAAAATTACAAAAATTCAAAAAATATGATGAAGGCATCAAAAGGGAGACAAATGCAAGGTACACTACGTCGTATGGGATTTGGTTAGACTGTTAATTGTTTATTGAAAATTAGAACTCAAAATGACTTTTAATGATATTATTCCTAGCGCAAATCAAATACTAAAAGATTATGAGTTATGTGACAACTGCTTAGGTAGACTTTTTTCTAAACAAATCAATACCTCCTCAAACAAGTTTCTTGGTAAAAAATTAAAATTATCTTTAAACAAATCTGTCAAAAAATGTTTTATTTGTAAAAATCTTTTAGACAATCTTACACCATATCTAAAATTAATGTTGGATTCTTCCTCCGAATATGATTTTTCATCTATGGTTGTAGGTGCTTTGATCAAACCCTCTATAATAGATCGTGATGATTACATAAGATCAAAATACAAGCTCAAGGGAATCGACAGTGTTAAAACCGATATCACCAAAGAACTTGGAAAACAATTCACTAAAAAAACAAAGAAAAAAATTGATTTTTTAAACCCTGATCTTACTTTTACAATTAATTTTAAAGATGAATCGTGTCAACTACGTTCAAAACCAATTTTATTACATGGAAGATACACAAAATCTGATAGAGGGTTATCTCAAAAACAAAAATCATGTGATAATTGTTCTGGAAAAGGATGTAGATCTTGTAATTTTCATGGTATTTCTGAATACACCAGCGTAGAAGGTAAAATTTCAGAATTTCTTTTTAACAAATTTGGAGGGACAATTGCAAAATTTACATGGGTTGGCGGTGAAGATAAATCTAGTTTGGTTTTAGGCTCTGGAAGGCCATTTTTTGTAAAAATTCTCAGTCCATTCAAAAGATCTCTTATTCTGCCCAAAAAAATAATCTCTGGTCCTGTTACTATCTATAATTGTAAAATAATCTCTGAGCCTCCAAAACCTCCTATCAAATTTACATCCTCTATAGAATTGACGATTTCTACGGGAAACAAAATTCATTCTACAACTCTGAAGAACTTGAAGAATATTTTGGATGGACCAATCATTGTTTATGAAAAATCTGGAAAACGCTCTGAAAAGATTGTTTCTGATTTAAAATATAAAAAAACTGCGGAAAATCGCTTTACTTTATTTATTAAAGCCGAGGGAGGATTACCTGTTAAACGATTTGTGGATGGTGACGATGTGACTCCCAACATTTGTCAACTCATGAATGATAAGTGTACGTGCATAACGTTTGATTTTCTTGAAATTGACCTAAAATGCTAACAATTAACTAATACCTGTTTTTCACATAAATCATGCCAATACGAAAAAAAGGTAAGCACAAGAGACATGCCGATCAAAGAGCTGACCGACGCAGAAAAAAGACAGCAAAATCAGGGAAACCAAAATCCAGATAGAATCAACCTTTTTACAGTCAAATTTCTCGAGAGGATACATTGGATCCGTTAGTACGAATGAAAGAGGCACGTCTTAAGGGATTAATTCCAGATAATGTCTATGATCTCATTGTAAAACGTTTTCCTATAACTGTAGACGGTATTAACAGAATTGAAAAAGCATCTGGAATACGTTATCCTATTGCTTACGTAGAGCCATCGATTGTTATTTCATCACCTCATCCAAATTCTTATGAGTTTGGAATATTGTTTGCTCGTACTATTCCGATATTTTTTGATGATAAATTCCATGTTGTGATTCAGATTTCTGCACCATTAGTTGCATATGGTCTCAAAGGCACAATCCATGCAATTTTAGCACATGAATTTTTACATTATCTTGAATTAATTCGAAAAATTTCTAAAATGGATTTACTTTCCGATGAAATCACTGGAAATTTATTTGAAAGTGTTTATGCTGACGAGACCAGATTGTTTGAACCCAAAGCAGTGTTCAAAGATAGAGTTCTATTAGATCATATTACAAAACGATTTCCTGCAGGTTTTAGAGATCATAAGTTAGAAGATAAAGTAATGAAATTTTGGTTAGAGAAAAATCTTCCAAAAATAAATATCTCGCTTGATGCTAATACCGTCAAATTATCTGCTGAATCATTATCTAAAATAAATCTTGATCCTATGTTTCTACATAGAATAGACCAATTAGAGCAAAAAAGTGTTAAGATTCGTAAGAAAAAGATGTATTAATTTTCTACACATTTCATGTTTTTAAATTCTTTTACACGTCAATAAAATTACTATTTCTTGGAAAATCAGTTTTGTAAATCTGTAATTATGGAATTAGTTTTGGAAATTATATTCATATAGTCTGCACCTGGGTCTGTACTTAACAAAAAGAGATTCCCATTAAAATGTAAACTGATCAAAGTAACTTTCTCGTATTCTGTAATGGATGATTTTTCCTTACCAAATTTGTAAGATAAATTTTGAAGACGTGTCCATCTCTCAAAAGTATAGTGAATTGACATTTTCACTTCATTTGGATTGAGTAGTTGTGCATCGTCACGATTTTTCTCTACTATTAAATCTCCTTTAGAATCTAACACTCCTGTAAATCTAATGAATGGATCCATTTTCAATACTTTATCGCATAATTTTTCATAATCCATTTTTTCTCTATTATTTTTTAATCAAAATTATCTTATTATTATGTTTTATTTGGATTTTTTAATGTTCTACACGTTTCTTTGCTCTTCATTTTTTTAAATTAAACAAAATTTGTTGTAGAGAAAAACTTTATTGATTAAATTCTGTCAGTCCACATTTTCCACAAGTGTTTCTGTCTTTGTGTTTGGACATGAAAACACCTTTTCCGCATCTGGAACAATTTTTTCTACCTCTTGTTAATTTATCTCCCTCGATTTTGAAATATTTGTAGACGTTTGGACTGGAACCTTTTTTTCCAGCTGATGCTTTTTTTGCAGCCATTATTCAGATTTCTCCGGCTGTGCTTCTGTAGCAGCACTCTCTGCTTCTGCAAGTTTAGCTTTTGATTTTTCTAATCTTTCAAATATTACTGGATTGATGTGTTTTTTTGCTAGTGCTTCATCTTCGTAAACAAAGAAAGTTCCTGTGACCAATGGTTTTCCAACATGAGTTTGTAACCTCATAGGAACAACAACTTTTCCTGATAATTTGAATTCTTTTGTAATCATATCCACGGCTTCAAGTTTTTTGAGTTTTCCACCCAATCCTGTAAAATTACAGACTAACTCTCTTCTTGATAAGAAGGTGTTATTTACGTCATTTACCGTTTGAATGATAGACATGTATCCAAAATCCTTAAGATATTTCATATAAACCTTGATTGAAATTAGAGAACAAATTTATGAAATTTCAGTCAAATAACCACATGGAACGATACATGATTCATTTAAAAAATAATGGATATGGACCAATACATTCTTCTGATCTTGTTCATAGGGCAAGGGAGATTTGCTCAGACATGCAAGCCTCTATAAGAGTTGCCCGAGTAGCAAGTAACTTTGTAGAACTCGATGTCTCAATCAATCCAGTCGAGTTGGATTTGTTAATTGAAAAATTAAGTCCTATTGGTGAATTAGACAATACACGACACGTTGTTGAAGAAAAAATTGAAAAAGAAGAAGGAATCAAAGATGGTGTTTTTTATTTTAATAACGAAAGATTTTGGGAAAGTCATGAATCTTTGGAAGGTGTTTGGAAAAAATGTTTTGGTAAAGAAAAAGAACTTGTACAAGGAATAATTCTACTTGCTGTTGCTTTTGCTCATAGACAAAAAGATGAAAGCAGTATTGGTGTTGGTATGTTAAGTCGTGCATTAGAAAAATTAGGAGATTCTCCTGCAATGTATGGTTCTATTGATGTTGATAGGATTAGAAATAAAATAAAAGAAATGCAAAAAACTAAAGAATTGGTTATATTTGAGATTTAATTAAATTAAGAGCTGTTGTTACAACATCTGCTCCTTGAATGAGGCCTATACTTCCTTTCTTAGCTTGATTCTCAGTCATTCTAGTAGTTCCATCATTTTTGATAAAGTTTCCTGACACTAAAATTGGAACAGGATCATCACTATGGCCTTTGTTAATACACGGAGTTGAATGATCTGCCGAAATAACTATGGCTACTTTACTAGGATCAATATTTGCAAGTAATGTTTTGAAAAATCTCTGATCAATCTCCTCGATATTTTTCATTTTTCCAATGGCATCCCCATCATGACCAAATTCATCTGGGCCTTTTAGATGAACATAGATTGCATTTTGAGTTTGCATTGCTTTTGCAGCTACCTTTGCTTTTTCTTCATAATCTGTTAATCCACCTGCTTCAAATGCTTTCATTTCTAGTACTTCTGAAATTCCAAGTTCTACTGGCATGTCTACGATACATGAGAAATTCATGGAATACATTTCATTTATGGGTTTGACATCTGGATACTTGTTTCCTGCATCCCTAAGTAAAATACAGCTCAGACTTTTCTTTTTTGCATCAATTCTTTTTTTATTGATTGAACTTTCTTTCATAATTTTTAGTGATTGCTCTGTAAATTCATTAACTAGTTTTGCTGTTTTCCTAGCATTTTCTGTTTCCTCAAGTGGGAAACATTTCTCAATTCGTAAAAAATCCCCTACCGCTTTTGCTATCCCCATACCTTCTACTCTAGCATATGCGGGGTCGGTATTGGTTATTTGTGATGAAAGTTTTTCACCTTCTGTTCTGATCCTCACTGTGACTCTATGCCCTATTGTGGGCGATACAACAACTGATGTGTTTGGAAATGAAAATTTAATTTTATTTTCAATTTCTTTTGCAATTTCATCTGCATCTTCTTTTTCTATATGTCTCCCTGCTCTTCTATCTATGATTATTCCTTCATCGTTTAACGTGGCATAATTTCCTCTTAATGCCAAGTCTCCATCTTTGAAATCAATTCCAACTCCAATTGCTTCTATGACCCCTCTACCTGCATAATCTACATGATGAAATCTATATCCTAACATATTGAAAACTGCGATATCTGATTCTGGTGCAATTCCTTTTCCTACCGAAATAACTTCTCCAATGACTCCATTTCGTGCTAATTTGTCCAGAGTTGGAGTATTTGCAGCATCGAGTGGTGTTTTACCATCTAAATCAGGATGAGGAAGATCGCCAACTCCATCTAAAAGAACGTAAATCATATGAATCTCAGAATTTTTTATACTACTCATATTTCCCAATTTTTTACTGCTCTCCTTTAAAGCTTGCATCAAAATATGCGATCAAAATAAAACAATTTCAATACTTGGAAAGTTTTCTGATTATTTTTATAACTTCTCTTTGAATTTTTAATTATGTGATTTTTATTAAAATAATAATTTTATTTTGATTCTTTTTATTTTTAAATTTTTTCGTCTATTGGAAAACGTTTTAACATACTTAAACTTCAAGTATGCATTATGGGAGATATGCGCAAAGATTATGTTTCTGAGCGTTTTATGATTGTCTCTAAAAAAGATGACAAAGTCATTGATCCAAAAAAATCTCCATTTGCTCCTGGAAATGAATCTATGACAAACCCTTCTGTTCTATCACTTGTCGCAAAAGATGGTATGTTACAACGCCTTCAAGATAGTGAAGATGAATATGTTGAAGGTTGGTCAATCAGAGTTTTTGAAAGTAAGAATCCTATAGTTTCAATTGAAACTGAAAATTCGTACAGTGATAGACCTCATTATAGTGAACCAGCTTACGGTTATCATTACATTGTAGTTGCTTCTCCTAAAGAAAAGGACACATTAGCTACTATTGATGCTGAGCAATGGTCAAACATACTTGTAGTTGTTCAGGATAGATTACGCTGGCTCTATACTCAAAAGGGTGTGACATATGTTTCAATTTATGCTGATCAGGGTGAATCTGCAGGTAGCCAAAATCCACATCCTCATTTGAACGTCTTGACATTTTCAACAATTCCACCAATTATTGAAGAAGAGGCAGAATCATCTTACAAGATTCTTAATGAAAAAGGCGTATGTCCAATGTGTCAAACTGTTAATGAGGAAATGGGTGGTCCTCGACAAGTTCTTCAAACTGAAGGGTTTATTGCATATTGTCCTTGGGCACCATCATATCCCTATGAGTTTTGTATATCTCCAAAAAAGCACACCACTAGTTTTTCTAAAATTACTCAAAAAGAAATTAATGATCTATCTCTTATTTTACGAGCTACACTTGGGGGTTTATCAAAAACAGTTAAAGATGTTTCATATAATATGGTATTTCATTTATCTCCTGAAAAGAAAAATAGCCGACAAATTCATTGGCATATTGAAATTTATCCCGTAACCAAACCTTGGTCAGGACTTGAACGAGGTTATGGCATATTCCTTAATGATTTGTCTCCAGAACAGGCAGCAGAAAAGCTTGGTGCATCATGTCGAAAAGAATTAGCTAATCTAGTTGGCATTGTTTGAATAGTTTAATTATCAACTCGATTTTGATAATATCATGTCACTAGAAAAATGGGTTGCAATTGCAAGTGTTGGGTTATATGCGATGTTTGTTGGCGAAATAATTTCAATCTATCATTTTATGACTGACATTCCTGCAAATTTTGAATTTGGTGTTGCATTTGATCCTAGTCCAAAAATTCTGCAATTCATTTCTATTGGAGTTGCTCCTGCATCTGTTTTATCTGCACTTTCTTTTATTCTCTCAAGGCGATATGGCTCCAAACAAATTGGTTCTATGATACTTGGTGGTGGAATAATTCTGTTAATTGGAATGGCATATTGTTATACTCTTTTAGATGATCTCGTTAATTCTTATGTTACAGACGCTGTAATTATAACTCCTCCATTATTCATGGGCATCTCTATCCCTATAATGATCGTTGGAATTATTCTGATAAAGACTAACAAGAAACGTCCAAAAAAAGAATATTTCTAAACGTGATCAAATCTTAGCGCATTTGCATTATGTTTGAAACCTAATTTTTCATAAAACGGCTTTACATCATCAGCGCAATCCAAAATAGTTTTGTAGCACCCTTGTTCTTTGGCATATCTTAAAAGATATGTAATGATTTTCTCTCCTATGCCATTTCTTTGATGCTCTTTGTCTACTACTACATCTTCTATATGTCCGACCTTGCCTCCATTATGGATAAACTTGGTTTCAATCAGAAGTGTGGTTGAACCCACTATTTTTCCTTCCATTACTGCTACCGCGACAACATGATCTGGGTTTGAATTTATTTTATCAAATATTTTTTTTGCCGTATTCATATCTATATCACTTGTTTTACGAAGTGAATCCAATGTCTGTAAAAATCCATTTAATAGATCTTCTTTTTGTAATTTTCTAATTGTAATGTTACTCATTTTTTCTTATATTTTTCCTAGTTTTTGAAGAAACTCTTGATTTGCTTTTCTATATGATGCCTTATTGCCAATATCTAGGAATCCTTTTTTAGAAACAATACTACCGATTGGTTTCTTTTTACTCATTGCTTTTTTAATTACATCATCCATTCCATATGGTATGTTTTTTGGAATTAGATTCATTATCTCTGACTCCATTACGTAGCAACCCATGTTGATGTTTGCCTTTATTTCCGGTTTTTCATTCCAAGCAATTACTTTACCTGTTTTATTGGTCTCAATTACTCCATATGGTAAATTTGTTTTGTATTCATACAAACTCATTGTAACAAATGATTTTTTTTGCTTATGTTGATTTATCATACTTCGTAAATTAAAATCAAATATAGAATCGCCATACATACAAACAAAAGTGTCGTCGATAAATTTCTCAGCTGTCTTAAGTTGACCAGCTGTAGCTAGTGGTTTATTGGAAATTGCATATTCTATACTCACTCCAAATCTCTTACCGTCTTCAAAATAATCCTCAATAGTTTTTCTTAGATAGCTAACACATAACACCACTGTTTTTATCCCGTTTTTACTTGTCCACTCAATCAGATGTTCTAAAATTGGCTTCTCCCCTAATGGTAACATGGGCTTTGGAAGAAATGTCGTGTATGGCTGTAATCTTGTGCCTAATCCACCTGCAAGAATTACTGCTTTCATGAATTTCTATTTGAGATATGACTATTTATGTTGAAGTATGAATTTCTATTTTACTTTAAAATTAAATAATGCTTTTTAAAATTTTTTCAATAATCTCTACAGGCGTTTTGGCAAAAATTATTATCATGGGTTCTTTTCCAAAACCTCCCTCATGATAAATCACATCAGGTGATTTTTTTAAATTTTTTATAGCGTATTTTACACCCCATCGCACGGAAGATCCCTCTTTGTTTTTGATCTTCTTTGGTTCTGCATTTCTATCGTATCTGGCAATGATCATTCTTGCTTTCTTCAATTTTGAAATTGATTCTTTATTATATTTTAGATTAACCGCTGAGCGTATTTCTGAATATTTTTTATTCATTTCAATTAATGCTGTTGCAACATGTTTTGATCCCCCATATGACAAATTTCCTGCCATTGTTACTGTATTTCCAGTTTTTACTATTCTACCTGATACTCCCAGAACATCTTTAATTGATCTTGGGGTTTTCTTTGAAAAAACAAAATTTGTCTGACATTCAGGAATATTTTTGTAAATATTTTTGATCTCCGTAAACTTACTGATTGCATTAGTTAATTCTAAATGAATTCCATCTTTGTTTTTTATTTGCGTAATTTCTATACCATGCCCTATTTTTTTGGCATTTTTAATTGAATTATATGTGAATTGTTTTGAAAATTTCACTGCTTTTTTTAATGGATTTCCATATACTAGTGAAAATAATAACGCTGATGAGTAATTACACCCACTACCATGATTCGTTTTTGGAATTTTTTTACCTGTTATTGTATATTGATTTTTTTCTTCTAGAACAAAATCTGAAATACATCCTTTTTTTATCTCAAGCCCTGTTATTATGATGTTTTTTGCACCCATGTTTTGAATTTTTTGAGCAGCTTTTTGAAGCGATTTTTTTGAATTAATTTTAATTTGCGATAAAAATTCTGCTTCAAATTTATTCGGCGTGATGATTGTAGCTAATGGAATTAGAAATTTTTTAAAATCATTGATAGCTGTTTTTTCAATAAGCGATCCACCTGTTGTGGATTTAATTACAGGATCTATCACAATTGGAATCTTTGAATTTTTTAATTCTTTGTATATTGTTTTTATAATTTTTGAGTTGTACACCATTCCAATTTTTATTCCATCTATTTTAAAATCTGACATCACTGAATCCAGTTGGTTTTTCAATATTTTTTGTGATACAGATTCAATCATTCCAAAATTAGAAGTATTTTGACCTGTTATTGCAGTGATAACTGTTAATCCATGAGCATTTAATGAATCAAATGCTTTGATATCGCTTTGTATTCCTGCTCCTGATGATGGATCAGACCCTCCTATTGAAAGTAAGTTCATTCTATATTTTGAAAACCCTTTGTCCTAATCTATTTTTCTCTGATATTGATTCCTTTTTTGATCATGATAGAGCATTTATAGATCTAAAATAATTTTTATTTATTAATTTGAATAAAAAAATTCCTTTGATGAATAATTCTCTTGATGAATTACTTTGTACTGTGTGTTTGTTGCCTATGCAGTACCAAAAGAAAATTAATGATGTTTTTCTTTGGCAATGCTTCAAATGTGGAAAAAAATATTTTGTATCCGATGATTCTAGCAAATATGATATTACTGAAACTTGGAGCTCAACAAAATAGAAAACATACTCGTGTAATCTCTTAAACCAAAAACTACTATCTTAGAAAATACATCTTTCTAGTTTTGCCTAAATTAGAATTTATTCAAAGGGCTGGAGAAATTAAACCAAATTTCAATTCCGATGATTCTGAACGTTTGATCATGCCTATTTTGGAGAGAACATGACAATAATAATCAGAACGGGTATTATTTGAAATCTAGTTTATTTCTGTGATTTTGCCTTCTAGGGCTTTTTATGATGCCTGTTTTACACATTCAAAAGAACAAAGTCATCTTTCAAACTCTGAAATTCTCTATCACGATGAATGAATTCTTTTGCTATTCTCATTTGTAGTACATATAAAATCGATCGATTTTTTGATTATGGGGCTAATGATTTTTTAGCGATCATAATGTTTGATTGCACCTCATGATTGTTTAAATCAGGCAAAATCATACATTATTCAATGGGTACTCAAATGAGTGCAGCACGAAGAGGTGTTGCAACTGAAGAGATGAAGAGAGTGGCAAAAGATGAAGACGTTACATTAGAATGGTTAATACCTAAAATCGCAAGTGGCTCAATTATCATCCCTAGTAATAATACCCGACATCAAAAAATTCACAATGTTGGAATTGGTAAAGGTCTCAAGACAAAAGTGAATGTTAACATTGGTACTTCTACACTTAATGTTAATTTGGAAGAAGAAATCGAAAAAGCAAGGATAGCTGTAAAATATCACGCTGACACAATAATGGATCTAAGTGATGGTGGTGATGTTAGAAAAATCCGACAAACTTTGTTGGAAGTTGCACCAATAACATTTGGTACTGTGCCTATTTACGAAGCATACAATTATGGTATAGAAGTCCACAAAAATCCTTTAAATTTAACTGAAGATGATTTTTTAAATGCATTTGAAAACAATGCAAAAGATGGCGTTGATTATACTACTATTCACTGTGGAATTACAAAAGACATTGCAAAAAGAATCCTGAAAGTTAAAAGATATGGTGGGGTGGTAAGTAAAGGTGGAACAATTACTGCTGCTTGGATGTTAAAGCATGATAAGGAAAATCCATATCTGACTCATTATGACTATCTTATTGAAATTGCTAAAAAATATGATGTTACATTTAGTTTAGGTGATGCATTACGACCTGGCTCCATACTTGATTCTCATGATGAACTTCAAGTTCAAGAAATGATCAATGTGGCACAATTAACCAAACGTGCTCATGAACAAGATATTCAAGTAATGGTAGAAGGCCCAGGACATGTTCCATTAAATGAAGTAGCTGCAAATGTTAGATTAGCTAAATCTTTAATCGGAGATGTTCCATACTATGTTTTAGGTCCTTTGGTAACTGATGTTGCTTCTGGACATGATCATATCGCAAGTGCCATCGGTGCTGCAGTATCTGCAAGTGAAGGTGTTGATTTACTATGCTATCTCACTCCTTCAGAACATCTTGCATTGCCTAATGCTGAAGAGGTAAAGGCTGGTCTAATTGCATATAGAATTGCTGCACATGCAGCTGATTTGGTAAAAATTCGTGATAAGGCAATAAAATGGGATATGGAAATGACTGAAGCTCGACGTACATTAGATTGGGAGAAACAAATCGCGTTATCTATTGATCCTGAGGAGGCAGCTAGAATTCATAGTAGAACCGGTCAACGTCCTGGAAATAACGTTCCATGTACAATGTGTGGCGGAGCATGCGTCTATGTGATGTTACCACAACAAAGAAAATATGAAAAAGAAGAAAAATTACAACAAATTTTGTAATACTTTTTCAAGACTAGGTACTGTGTTGTAGTTTTTCAACTGATCAACTGTAATCCATATGTATTCTGAATTTTCCCAATTTAATTTGATGTTGGGGTTTTTTGCTTCAAACAAAAATGGAAATATCTCCCATTCGTGATTTTCATATTGTGGTGAGTTCACTCTTACTCTCTCTGCTGCTTTTATGAATCTGATTCCATCTTCGGTGATTCCTGTCTCCTCATAAATTTCGATCTTTGCTCTTGTTAACGGATGCTCATTTTTTTCTATAATCCCACTAATTCCTGCCCAAAGGCCTTTCATTGTTTTTACTTTATCACTTCTTCTGAGAATCAGTAATTTTCCATCATCTTGAATAAAAGATGTTACTATTTTGGTTGAACGCATTTCTTTTATTTTTCAATTGCATTAACCATTTTTGTCAGTTTTTTATATGATTCCTCTAAATCTGTATTTGCTGAGAGTTTTTCTTGACAAGTCTTAATGTAATTTATCACTTCTTCAGTTTTTGATTCTTGTACTGCTGTAAGTAATCTGCCTATGTCCTTCCAAAGCTCTTCTGCAACTCTTCTAATTTCTGGATTTGCAATAATTGTTTCAATTAACTCTGGTGATTCTGTCATGATGCTCTCAGCTAGAATTTTTTGAACTCTGAAAGTTGTTCCTGACATTTTTTCGGTTAATGACATTTTCTCATCTTTTGAAATTATATTTGCAAAAACAAGATTCATCAAATGTGTTAATCCTAAGATCACTGCAATTTTTTTATCATGTTCAATTGCATCGATCGTTACAAAATTTGCTCCGTCGAAAAGCTCTTTTGCAACTGCTAGCTCTTTTTTTGCATCTTTTACTGGGACTGAAATTATGTTTTGTCCTTTGATTGATTTTGCTCCAGGTCCGAACATCGGATGAATACATATTGGATTAATTTTTGCTGGCATTTTTGCCAATGATGTCACTACTTTAGATTTTTCAGATGATATTTCAATAAGATATGTTCCACGCTTCATTTCTTTTGCAATTAATCTGATAATTTCAGGAGTTCTTCTTGTAGGTGTACATAAAACGACATAATCTGCTTTTAAAATCCCACCTACCAGTGAATCCGATTGAATTGTTCCTTTTCCCTGAGTTTTATTTTCAGTGTCATAACCTGTTACCTCAAAGTCATTAGCTAGAAAATATTTCGCAAACCATTGTCCCATTTGACCTCCTATGCCGATTATTGTAATTTTCTTTTTCATTGTTTATCTCATTGCATCCCCGAGTATATTCATTCCTTCCATAAGCCTTTTTTCATTTTGACAGACTGATATTCTGATAAAATTCTTATATTCTCCAAAACCTTCCCCTGGTGCTACTGCCAATCCTTTCTCTAAAAGATTGTTTGCAAATTCCACTCCATTAAACCCCTCTTGATTGATACGAGCAAAAAGATACATTGCGCCATCAGGTTCAACAAAATCCAAACCCATCCTTTTTGCCTTATCTGTCATTACATTTAGTCTGGTTTGTACTGTATTAGTATTGTTTGATATGTCTGCTTCTAATGCTTTCATAGCAATATACTGAATAGGCTCCGACACATTTGTAAGACAAAGTGCTTGTAGTTTTGACAGTAAATCGATAATTTTGGGACTTGCAACTACATACCCAATTCTAAACCCTGTCATTGCATGAGATTTTGAAAATGATTGAGTGATTATGCTTTTATCATAATTATAGGAAAGTATGCTTTTCCATTTCTTAAATGCATATTGAGAATAAATCTCATCACTCAAAATGTATAAATTATTTTTTATTGCTAAATTTACAATTGCGTCTTGTAATTTTTCTGGAAGAATCTTTCCTGTTGGGTTGTTTGGATAATTCAATACAATCATTTTTGTATTTGGATTGATCACTTTTTCAATTTGCTCAATAGAGGGTTCCCATTTGCCTTCTAAAGTGGTAGTGATGGTTCTAATTTTAATTCCTGAATTTAATGCACAGTCCTTGTATGCTGGCCATGCTGGTTCTATGACAATCAACTCATCTCCAGGATTCAACAATGTGGTAATTGCAGTAAAAATTGAAAATCTTGCACCTGGACTAACCATTATGTTCTCTTGTGCCACATTTGCATTATATTTTTTAGATGAATATTTTGCAAGTGCGTCTCTAAACACTGGTAACCCTTTTGCTTGGCCATATTTTAAAAATCCTTGATCAAAAACTTCTTCAAGCGCTTTTTTTACGATCTGTGGAGGTAAAAAATCAGGTTCCCCAACTTCCATATGAATAATTTTTTTCCCTTCTTGCTCCATTGATTTTGCTTTGAGAAAAATTGATAGATGTGTTTGTTTGTTCTCTGATTGCACTTTGATTGATTCATTAAGTAAAAAATTTAAAAATTTTGTAGCAATTGATTCGTCAAAATTTAATTCATTACATAATGCAATCACTTTTGAACGCAGATTGTCTTCTCGAATTTCATCTGTAACTCCTTTTCCTATGCTTTTTTTGATTTCGCCAATTTCTTTAGAAATATCTGTTCTTGTTTTTAGCATCTTTATCATCTCAATAGTGATCTCATCCATTCTATTGCGAAGTTGGTTGATATCTGACATATCGCTATAATACCGGCTTGATTGCTCCTGATAAAAGAGCATGATCTGCCAAAGTTAGAGCCACTAACGAATCTACCACTGGTGGTGCTCTTGGAACTACACATGGATCGTGTCTTCCTTTTACTTGTAATGTTGTAATTTTTTTTGTTTTAATATCTACGGTACTTTGTTTCTGTGCTATGGATGATGCAGGTTTGAATGCAATTCTTATTGTTATTGGCATCCCATTTGATATACCTCCTAAAATTCCTCCTGAATTGTTGGTTTCTGTAATTATCTTTCCTTTTTTTATGGTGTATAGATCATTATTTTCTGAACCGAATAATTCAGATCCTTCAAATCCAGATCCAAATTCCACTCCTTTCACAGATGGAATTGAAAAAATTGCTTTGCTCAAATCCGATTCCAATGAACCAAAAATTGGTTCTCCAATTCCAACTGGCACATTTGTTGTGATTGACTCAATTATTCCTCCAAGTGAATCTCCTTTTTTTCTTGCATCTAATATTGAGTCTTTCATTTTTTTTGCAGTGTTCTCTTCAGGACATCTTACTTCATTTTTGTAAATTGAATTAATCATTTTTTCATCAAATTTCTTTTCCATTTTTATTTTTCCAATTTGTGTGGTGAATGAATTTGTCTCAACACCTAATGTCACTTTTAATAATTTCCTTGCAATTGCACCACCCATAACATGAGTTGCTGTTAATCTTCCAGAGAATCTACCTCCTCCCCTGTAATCATTAAAATAATTATATTTCATCATTGCAGGATAATCTGAATGTCCTGGTCTGAGCTTTGTCTTCAAGTTTTCATAATCTGTTGATTTTTGATCACTGTTCCAAACTATCATTGTGATTGGTGCACCCGTTGTATGCCCTCTAAACACTCCTGAAATAATTTCTACAATGTCCCCCTCTTTACGTTGAGTAGAAATTAATGATTGACCTGGTTTTCTAAGATCTAACATTTTTTGAATTTCTTTTTCATCAATTTCCAATCCTGCTGGGCAGCCATCTAAAACAGCTCCTATGGATTTACCGTGACTTTCACCAAAACTAGTTAACACAAGACGCTGACCAATTGAACTTCCCGGCAACATACTGTGAAAGTAAATTGATGCTTATAATTCCTCATTATCTGAAATACTGCAAAATTTCATCGTTTTTGCATTGTTTTAAATATTTTTAATGCTTCCTTAAAAATTATACTTTTTATTCCAATTAATTGTAATAATTATAAATAATTCTTAAATATCATGATAACCTATACAATACATGCAAAAACGTGCAAATTCTAACAAATGATTTGCGCGGCCCTGCGAAAAACACATGTTATCTTCGCAAAGGCGTTGCGGGTGAGGAGAATGCTTTTCACCCTATACAGGGTCGCGCCTCTTACCCCTTTTAGTTAATTTTTAAAATTGATTTTTTATTGAACAATAATTTTTGCACCTAATCTATTCATCTCATTTATGAAATCTGGATATGACACTGCTACTGATTCACCGTCTGTCACAATGCAATTACCCACATACATTCCAGATATGCAAAATGCCATGAATAATCTATGATCATTTTCAGAATTCAATAACGCACCTCGTAATTCCGTTGGTGATTCTAAAATTAATCCGTCATCCTTTTCTTGTACTTTGATTCCAATTTTGATTAGTTCTCTAGCTAAAATTGAGATTCTGTCTGTCTCCTTTAATCTTGCATGTTTGACATTTACTATTTCGATAGAACTTCTTGTTTTCAATGCTAAAATCGCCAGTGGTGGTAGCAAGTCTGGTGAATTGCTTAAATCAAATCGTCCACCATTAAGTTTTTCTGGAGATTGAATTGTTATCTGATCTTTTATTATTGAAACTTTTACTCCCATCTGTTCTAATATATCAATAAACACTTCGTCTCCTTGAGGTAAGTTTCCAATTTTGCCATGAATTATGACATTTTCCCCATTTAATACAGATGCAGAAAGAAGTAACGCTAGACTTGAAAAATCCATCGGGACTGTAAATGATGATGGTTTGTATATTTGGGGTGTAATGCTGTACTTCTTGTATGGGATCAATGTTTGTACTGTAACTCCATAATTCCTCATTGTTGCAATTGTAGCATCGAGATATGGTTTTGAGACTAAATTTCCCTCTATAGTTAAATTGATTCCTTTTTCTGTTAATGGTGCACAAATTAATAATGCTGAAATAAATTGACTCGAAAAATTCCCTGGAATGGAAACATCTCCACCCAAAATTCTTCCAGTAATTTTGATAGGTGGCATGCCATTTGTTGAACTACATTTAGCTCCCATACTTTCTAGTGCATCTAACAATGGTTTCATTGGCCTTTTTTGAAGACTCGAATCCCCTATCAATGTAATTTCTTTTGTGAATGTGCTCGCAATTCCAGATGCAATTCTAATTGTGGTGCCTGAATTTTTTGCGTCGATTTCAGGCACAATTTCATCGCTTTTTATGGGTTTTTTTACAATTATGGCAGAATCTATCTCCTCGATCTCTGCTCCGAAATTTCTACACGCTTCAATTGTAGCAATTGTGTCTGCAGAAAATAATACATTGTCTACTTTACTATCATTACCTGCAAGTGATGCAAGAAAAATTGCTCTGTGAGAATAACTCTTATTTGCTGGACACGTAATGTGCCCTGATATTTTTGATTTTTCTATTTTACAATTCATAAACTTCTGCCTTTTTGTTATTTACTTTAGAAACTATTACATTTCCTTCGAGTGTAGAAAATACTTTTTTGATATTGGATTCATTTTCTTTTTTTGTTATTGCTGCAATAGCTGGACCATTTCCTGAAACCGATGCACCATATGCTCCCTTTTCCAGTAAATTTATGATTATTTTTGGATCTGAATTCAATGTCGCAGCTGTTGCTAATCCGTTGATATTCATTGCATTCCAATAATCTGCTTTTTTAGCTAACTCCCACGCATTTTCAAATACTGCAGAAAGAATTTTTAGGTTTTTTAAATTTCCACGTTTTCTGTTCTTTGGAATAAATATCACCGCAATCAAATTTGCAGGCGCTTTCTCTGAATTAATCAAATTCCTCTTGAAATTATCTGTAACATTGAATCCTCCATAATAACATGAACATGCATCATCATATGCTCCAGTAATACTAACTTTAGATTCTATTGATGCCTCCACCCCTGCAAGTAGAATTTGTTTGTCTGTTAACTTTGGTTTAAAAATTTTAGAACATGCAAGAGCAACCGCAGATGAAATTGCACTAGAGCTTTTTAATCCGTATCCTGTTGGTATTTCTGACTCTAAAGTAATTTCAATCTTATTTTCATCAAGTTCTTTTTTTGTAATGATTTTTTCTATTGTTTTGTTGATCAATCTCGAACTCAGACTCTTGTTTTCCGATATGATGCTGATTCCTTTTCCTGGGGTTGTCTCAATTATTGCGTCTACTTTTAACTCAATTCCTAACGTTGCCCCCTTTTTGGTTGCAATTGCATTTACTAGTGATATTGCACCATGTACTGTAGCCTTTGCTTTTGCCATTAAACTCCTCCCAACAATGCTTTTTTCATGGCATTATAAGGTGCTTCCATACCATGCCATATTTCGAATGCTCTGGTTGCTTGACCTAACAGCATTTCATATCCATAGATTATTGTTGCCCCTCTATCTTTTGCTTTTTTTAGAAAATCCGTGTTCATCGGCATGTATACAATATCATACACAATTGTTTTTGGATCGATGCTTTCTAATGAAATTGGACTGGATTCATTTTTCAATCCAACCGACGTTGCATTTACAATTACATCGTAATATTTTGCACTGTCTCTTACATCGTCTATTTTTACTGCGTTTGCATTTAGACCTAACTCATTTGAAAATTTTGCCATTTTGTTTGCATTCTCCAAAGTTCTATTTGCTATGGTGATACTCTGTGCATGTTCCTTTGCAAAACCTGCAACAATAGCTCTTGCGGCACCTCCAGCTCCTAATAGCAGAACTTTCAAATTTTTCACACTCATATTTCTTTTTTTAAATGGATCTAAAAATCCATCCATGTCTGTATTGTACCCCTTTAAAATCCCATCATCATTTGTAACTGTATTTACAGCTTCTATGATGTTACATGACTCATCCATTCTATCTAGATATTTCATCATTTCAACTTTATGTGGAATTGTGACATTAAATCCGTCTATTTTGATTTTTTTAAGTGACTCTATTCCCTCTTCCAATTCCCCCTTTGCTATTCTATATGCAATATATGAACAATCTAAATTTAATTCTCTGAACGCCGCACTGTGAATGTTGGGTGACAATGAATGATCAATTGGATCTCCTATAACTGCAAATGTCTTTGACATCTTATCTTTTAAATTATTATGATTGATTTAAACTCTCAACCCTGTAATTGATTATATTCATCAAAATATGTTTTTAAAAATTATATGTTAGACTGTTTTCTAATTATCTATTTTACATAACTTTGTAATTTACTATTTAACCTATTTTCAAGTTGATGATTTTCTTTATTTCATCTATACTGATTTGTCCTGGTGCCACTGGTTTTCCTAATGATGCATAGGTATATGGACTGCCCAAATACAGGCACAAAATTCTTGATATTCTGCCATTATCTCCCATTGCAAACGCAATCAACTTATTTTTTCCGATATTCCTGTACAGCTGAAGTATTCTGGTTGAATCATCCACTGATTTTGCTGTAGTTACAATTTTTACATTATGTGAAAATTTTGACATTTGATTCATTTTGCTTCGCAATTCTGAAAATTTTGGGGTTTTTTTAAAATCATGCCATGAAATGAGTAGTTTTGTTTTTGATGATTTTAGGTATTTTTCTAACTCTTTGTTTTTTTTAATTGTGTTAAATTCAACATCTAATAAAAATGGGTTGTACTCTGCAATTAATTTTAGGATTGCAATTCTTTCTTTTTCAGAACCTTCGAATTTACCACCTTCTGATTTTGGTCTTAATGTGCACACTGTTTTTTCTAGATTCTTCTTGATACTTTCTAGCGTTTTAGGTATTTCATCTGTTTTCAAAAAATCTAATCGTATCTCAACATAATCTGATTTTTTTAACGCATCTTTTAGATTTTGTTTAATTTTGTCTGATGAATTTTCTGCAATTGATACGCATGTTTTGTATTTCATTTTCTTTACTTTTCTAAAATATATTCATCAGATACTTCCATTCCAAAATGTCTACCTGTAGCAGATTTGGCATGTACCATCACAATGTCTCCTTTCTTTAGGTGTGTAACTGATACTAATTCTCCATTTGGTTTTACAAAACGAATAGTCTCTGCATCTTGGGCAATTATTCCTCCTACTTCACCCGCCACTGATGCTTTGATCATCAACATTGGACGTCGTTCTATTTTTGATCTTCCAACTGTGGCTCTTCTTGCATTGCCTTTTGAATTTATTATCAACACCTCTGATCCTGTTTCTACTTCTGAAAGATAATTTGTCGTGCCGTCTGGAGAAAGTGTATAGCAATGAACTGCTCCCGCATTGACTCTAAATGGTCTTGGTGAGGTAAATGATGACCCTACTGATTCATTGTGTACTAAAAACAAGAAGTTTGATCTGCTTCCAATTAACATCCCCTCTCCTTTATGGAGTATAGATGCTGTGTCTACGCATACTCTCTCTCCGTCTCCAACCTCTTTAATTTCAATAATTTTTGCTGGTTTCAAATCAAAATTTTTGGTTCCCAAGTATACCAATGCCTCTTTGACCTCATTAATTGAGGCTGTATTGAAAATTACTCCATCTACACCTACTTCTAAAATTGAAAACATTTTCCTGACTTCTTCTGGAGTGTTTGCTATGGCGAAGATTTTAGTATTTATTTTGTGAAGTTTTGCAATTATGTTTTCAAGTGGGATTATCTTCCAATCTTTTACTTCTACTATTACAAAATCCAATCCTTTTTTTGCTTCGGTTAAAATTTCTTCAATATCTGTATTGGATAAAACTTCGAATTTTCTGCCTATTTTTTTACCCTTTACTTTTACAGCCCCACCTTTTTCAATTACTATGTATTTTGCAGCTGATGATGGATATACTGTTTCTATCTTTATTTTTTTAAAATCTGCTTTCTTTGGATCAAGATACACCATTTTGATTCCTTCTTCTAGTAATTGAGGAAGAAATTTTGTTAACTGTGTTTGAGACACTTTGGGTGAAATTATTAATTCTCTAGTCTTACTCAATTTTTTTCATTGCTTCCTTTGCGGATTCTTTTTTGAAAATTATTGATGCAAGTGCTTCTACCATTTTTTCTGGTCTTTTATGTGCAAAAATGTTTCTTCCATATGTTACTCCTTTTGCTCCGGCTGTCATGGCGTCTTCTGTCATTTGAAGAATATCTAAATCTGTTTTTGCTTTTGGTCCCCCCGCAATAACTATTGGTACTGGAGTACTTTTTACAATTTTTGCAAATGAATCTATGTCTCCGGTGTACACTGTTTTTACTATGTCTGCTCCACACTCTGCACCTATTCTTGCAACATGTCCTACAATTTCAGGGTCATGCGGATCCTTGACGTTCTCTCCTCTTGGATACATCATTGCCAAAAGTGGCATATCCCATTCATGACATTGATCTGCTGTCATTCCAAGTTGTTCTAACATTTCAGGTTCTTCTTTTCCTCCAATGTTGATATGGAGTGAAACTCCATCTGCACCCATTCTAACTGCTTCTTTTACTGTACCTGTTAACATCTTGCGATTTGGAGACATTGATAATGACGTACTACTTGAAAAATGAACTAAAACTCCAATTTTAGTCGGCTTTGGTAATGTTTTGAGAATTCCTTTGTTAATTATCACACTTGTAAGACCATGTGCTTCACATTTGTAAATTATAGATGCTGGATCTGTAAGACCTTCGATAGGTCCATTAGAAATGCCGTGATCCATTGGAATGCATAACATCTTTCCTTTTCTAAGAATTCGATTGAGTCGAATCTCATGACCTGATACCATGGCTGAATCTGTTTTTAGTGCCCTACTTAAAAATAACGTGAATTTTTCAGCTCTATATTGTATGATTCGTGCATGAACTGGTCTTTGAGTTGAATTCTTTTTAACATTTTTTTCTACCAAGGAATAAATAGAAATCACAGATGTAACTGAACAAGTTAATTGAGTCAAACTACTGAACAAATTAATCAAAGTACTATTGGAGACATTCTTGAAAACTCCTTAAGTGGGAATAGACCTAGTCCTGCGGACTGCCTTAGATTGTTAGAATCAGATGATGTTCATCTCATGGGTCTTGTCTCTGGTTATCTCACAAGAAGACAATTTGGGAAAAAAGCTTCTTTTGTAAATAACATAATTTTGAATTACACTAATGTCTGTATCACCGATTGTAAATTCTGTGCCTTTTACAGATCACCTGGTTCTGCAGACTCTTACACATTAACTCTTGATCAGATTGAATCAAGAGTAAAGACTGCATGGGAGATGTTTAAGATAAGACAAGTTCTGATTCAAGGTGGGCATAACCCAAATCTGAAAATTGAATATTATGAAAATGCCTTTAAAATGATTAGACAAAAATTTCCACAAATCGGTATACATGGACTTTCTACATCTGAAATCGATATGATTTCTAGGATTGAAAAAACATCTACAAAAGAAGTCTTGTCAAGATTAAAGGCTGCAGGACTTCAATCTATTCCCGGTGCCGGAGCTGAAATCCTTGTTGATTCCGTAAAAGATGTGATCAGTCCCAAAAAAATATCGAGTGCTGATTGGATTAGAATAATGGACGAAGCTCACACACTTGGATTGCCCGCATCTGCAACAATGATGTATGGCCATGTGGAAAACAATGATGATATCGTTGATCACTTTTTTAAGATTGTAAAGTTACAAGAAAAGACTAAAGGATTTATGGCCTTTATTCCTTGGAATTTTGAACCAAATAACACTTTGATGCAAAAAGAAAACTTGGTGCAATATGGTACGGGAGGAATTCAACTTCTAAAAATGATAGCCATATCTAGACTCGTTTTTGATGGGCTTATCCCACACATTCAATCTTCATGGCTTACAAATGGGGTTGGCATGGCACAACTTGCTCTTCAATACGGCGCTGATGACTTTGGAGGCACATTGATTGGAGAAGAGGTGGTATCGTGCACAGGCGCTCGCTCTACTGAACTAACTGGCAAAATAATTGTAGATGCTATCCATCAAATTGGATATCAGGCAGAAGAACGAGATAATTTCTACAATCCAATTGCTTTGTTATAGTCCGTAACTGGACCATTTTGAATCTACTAGATTCTTTGTATTTGTATCGACTTTGACTTGCTGTTGAATTTCTCTTTCAAATCCTTCTTCTCTTGTTTTTTGTGTTGCGTCTATTCCTAATTTAGAACCCAAGTTTACAAGAGGTGATGCTGGATCAAGTGTATCTGTAGGTGTGTTATTGATGATAATAGTATCACGCGCCGCATCTGCTCTTGTTGTTATTGCCCATATTACATCATTAATGTCATGAACGTTAATGTCTTCATCAACTACGACAAACATTTTTGTTAGAGCAAGCTGCCCCATTCCCCATAATCCCATCATTACTTTTTTTGCTTGACCTGGATATCTTTTCTTGATAGATATTATTGCAAAACCTTGGAACCATCCTGCAGCTGGCATGCTAAAGTCTACCACTTCTGGATGGAACATTCGAATCAGCGGTAAAAATGACTGCTCAATTACTTTTCCGATATACGCGTCTTCTAGAATTGGTTTGCCTACTACAGTTGTAACATAAATTGGTTTTTTCCTTCTCATAATTCCTGTTAATGTGAAAGTTGGATATGGTTCAACTGGTGTATAATATCCTGTATGGTCTCCAAATGGACCTTCATCTCTGATATCATATGGATCAACATATCCTTCTAAAATAATTTCTGCATTTGCGGGTACTTCCAAATCAATAGTTTTGCACTTGACCATTTTGATTCCTTTTTTTCTTGTAATTCCTGCAAACAAGTACTTGTCAAGTCCTTCTGGAACTGGAGCTATTGACGAGAAAATAGTTGCGGGTTCGCATCCTATGATTATGGCAGCTTGAATTTTTTCTCCTCGCTCTTTTGAAATTTCCCCGTGTTGTGCTCCACGCTTGTGTTTCTGCCAATGCATTAACGCGTGTGTACTATCTAGAATTTGCATTCTGTAAACCCCTAAATTTCTTACTCCTGTTTCTGGATGTTTTGTTGCCACCAATCCTAATGTAATAAAACGACCTGCATCATTTGGCCATGATTTTAAAATTGGTATGTCATCAAAAGATGCAGAATTTGATGTAATCTCAGTTACTGGACCACTGTTTTCTAATTTAGGAAACGATTCTGCCATTTTTGAAAGTTCTGGAAGTTTCTTAATTTTATTTAAAAATCCTGAAGGGATGTCCATTTTTGTCATATCTACAATTCTTTGTCCAATTTCTGTAAAGTCTTTCATCTCTAAACCAATCTCTAATCTTTTCATCGATCCAAATGCATTACCTAATACTGGCATGTTGTAATTTTTTACATTTTCAAAAAGTATGGCTGGGCCTTTTGAATACATCTCTCTTCTTAGAATTTCTGCAATTTCTAAATTCGAATCTACTTCTGTTTTGATTCTCTTCAATTCTCCTTTTTTTTCTAATTCTGTTACAAATTCATTAATATCTTCAATTGGCACAATACTCCTAAATGTAGATCAAGTATAAGCTTAACTCGATTTACGTAAAGTAGATACTTTTGAAATCATTTTAGTACATGTATTTTAATTTGTACTACTAGGAAAATCTGTCATGGTAGAAGACAAATGTGTTGTGTGTAAAGGAACCGGCACAATTGAGTTATTGGGGTCCCAATGTCCTTTTTGTAATGGAACTGGTGAACCAAACAAACCTGCAAAATCATATCTGGACTCTCATATTTGTCAATGTATTTTTCTTGACAGAAAACAATGTCCGTTATGTGGTAAACGATGTCATCATGACACTCCAAATAAACCAAAAATTTTACTTAGTCCAGAATAGAAATTTTATCCCATCGGTGGAAGTTCATTCTTTCTATCATGACCACCAGAGCCAAATTTACAGTAAAAACATAATTCTGATTCCATGTACTTTAACTGCTCTATCTGAATAGCTCCGAGTTTTAATGCAATTTTTGTCAAAATTCTATATTTTAATGGCATAGCTGGAATTACTTCCTGTGTGTACACTCTGTAGTGATCTGGGCAAAATTTTAGAGTTATCTTTGATGGTTCCTTCCCTTTCTGGTTGACTTGTCTTGTAAAATTGATCTGTTCTCGGATGTACTCATGTTTTGGACATGGACAATCTTTACCACCTGGATGTTTGTATGCTGGCGTATTCTTCCAATCAAATCCAGGATATTCTTTCTCAAAATCATCCATTGATTCAACTATGTTCTTTATGCATATAAAACTTGATCAGATTTTGTATTGGTAATTGACCCAAATGTAAATAAACCCCGGAAATTCATCCCAATTAAATGTCAGCTGCTAAAAAGCAAACAAAACAAGATCTTGAGAACAAGATTGCAGAATTAGAAGCTAAATTGAATAACTTGGCAACACAACTTGAAGCCAAACCAACAGCAGCACCAAAACCAGCTGAGGTAAAGCCAGCTCAAGCAAAACCAGCTGAGGTAAAACCAGCTCAAGCAAAGCCTGCTGAAGTTACAAAACCAAAAGGTACACTACCTAAAGGATTTGAT
>SXGU01401459.1_pt1 | contig 31284 bp, 24 predicted proteins | sample 3174531 | NCBI WGS metagenome assembly SXGU01 (sample SAMN11356863, study PRJNA531348) | freshwater metagenome | isolation source: freshwater sample F1-140 | place: China: Fuxian Lake, Yuxi | collected 2017-12-25 | reverse complement strand
CGGGCGAAGCGAGTCGACCGCCCCCTGCCGGCGGGCGACGTCCCCGAGACGCGCGCCGACGTATTCGACCTTCGGCGCGACGTGGGCTTCGCTCCGGCGACACCGCTAGAGATAGGCGTCGAGCGCTTTGTCGCGTGGTACTGCTCCTACCACGGCCGTCCGGTTGCACGCCCCGGCCTCGCCGCAGCCGAGTAGGGCGCGAGTCTGCAGAGGTCAGGTCTTCGAGGAGCCAGGGCCCGTGACAGAGGAGGCGGGGCATGTGCGGCCTGTGCGGCTACATCGACCCCTGGCACAGGGGCGGCCGGGACGTACTCGGTCACATGGCAGATCTCCTCCGCCATCGCGGCCCCGACGACGCGGGAATCGAGCAAGGCGACGGTTGGGGCTTGGGGTTCCGCCGCCTCGCCATCCTCGACCTCAGTCCCAACGGCCACCAGCCCATGAGCTACGGGGGCGGGCGCTTCCATCTCGCCTTCAACGGCGAAATCTACAATCACGTCGAACTACGCCGCGGCCTGGAGGCGGAGGGTGAACGCTTCCGGGGCGGTTCCGACACGGAGGTTCTGCTGCGGCTCCTCGCACGGCGGGGAGAGGCCGCGCTGCCGCTGCTCAACGGCATGTTCGCCTTCGCCTTCATCGACGCTGAGCGCCGCACCTTCCTGCTGGCCCGCGACCGCCTCGGGGTGAAACCGCTCTACTACGCGACCGGAAGCGGGAGCCTGCGCTTCGCCTCCGAGCCCAAGGCCCTGCTGGCTTGGCCGGGCGAGCGGCGCGAGATCGACGACGAGGCCGTGGCCCGCTACCTCGCGCTGGGATACCTGCCCGGCGAAACGGCTATTTTCCGCGGCCACACCAAGCTCCCGCCGGCCCACGTCATGGTGGGCTCCCTGGAGGCCCCCTGTGCCGCACGGACACGTCCCTACTGGGATCTGTCGCTGAGCGACGACCCGGCCCGGCGGCCGCTCATCCCTCGCGAGGCGGAGGAGCTGGAGCACCTCCTGCGGGACGCCGTCCGGATCCGGCTGCGCAGCGACGTGCCGGTGGGGGTGTTCCTGTCAGGCGGCGTGGACAGCGGACTCGTCGCGGCCTGCGCCGCCGACGCGCCGGGTCAGCGTCCGCTCGCCCTAACGGTCGGTTTCGCGGAGGGCGAGGCCGATGAGACCGACCTCGCCCGCGCCACAGCGCGGCATGCCGGGCTGGATCACCGCGTCATCACCCAGCCGATGGAGGGCCTCGATCGCCTGGACGATCTCGCGTGGTTCTTCGACGAGCCGTTCGGCGACCCGTCCGCCCTGCCCACCTTCACCCTCTGCGAGGCCGCTGCGACGGTGGGTCGGGTGGTCCTATCGGGCGACGGGGGCGACGAGGCCTTCGCCGGCTACCGGCGCTACGTGGAGGCGCTTCGCCACCGGCACCTCATCGGCGCCGCCCGGTTCGTGGCGCCGGCCCTGCGCGGAGCCGCCGGGCTGGCGCCCGCCCTCTCGCCCCTGCGGGCCCGGCTGGCCAAGCTCGGCCTGCCCGACCGGGGCTGCGCCGCCGCGTTCGACGAGTTGCCCGCAGACCCCGCCTTGGCGGCTGTCGTGCACCCGCGCCTGCGCCTAGCGGAGGCGGGAGCGCCCCTGTGGGAGCGATGGGCCGGCAGCCGCGGCCGATCGACGACACTGCGCCAGCAGGATCTGGATTACCGCCTCTACCTGCCCGACGACGTGCTCGTGAAAGTCGACCGCGCCTCGATGGCGCATTCCGTCGAGGTGCGGTCCCCGCTTCTCGACGTGCGCTTGGTGGAGTGGGCTGCCCGCCTGCCGCGTGCGGCCCTCCTCAACGTCCACGAGGGCAAGCTCCCGCTGCGCGCGCTCGGCCGGCGGCTCCTTCCGAAAGACGTTGAGCGTAGCGCCAAGCGGGGCTTCGGCGTCCCCCTCGACACTTGGTTCCGCGAGCCCCGGGGACGAGCGCTCGTGCGGGAGCGTCTGCTGGACGGGCACGGGGCGGACCTGGGCTACTGGGACCGTCGAGGCGTGCGTCGCATCCTGGACGTCCACGGCTCGGGCGCCGGGCGCGGCTTCGGGGTGCTGCTGTGGCGCCTCCTCATGCTGGAAGCCTGGACCAGGCAGCACGCCGGGCCGACGCGGTCCGCGGAGACCCGGACAGCGAGCGCCCCGGCGAACGCGGCCGGGACCGCCCCCGCGCTCCTGCGGGGATAAAGCATCGACCCGAAAGGTGGGCGCCGGCTTTCGGAAAAAGCCGATGCGGCACAAGAATCGAGAGCATCATCCTGTTCCGGCCCGTCAAAGCCCCGTCGAACATCGGCGATCCCGCGCGAGGCGAGGGTGGCGATTCTCGTCGAGCGGTGGCGACGGCGCGGCGGCGGGCGCCGGAAAGAGGGCGTCACTGCGCCCGGTCAGGTGGTAGAAGAGCAGCCCTGCCCATTCCTTGGCGGCCACGTCGAGCTGATGCAGCCCGTCCGCCGCATGCCCGAACGTGAACCGGGTAGCGAACGGCCCCGCCGTGCGGAAGTCCACGGGAAAAGGCTCGAGCTCGAGACCAACCCGGCGGAAGGCGCCCACGGCCCGGGGCATGTGCCACGCCGAGGTGACGAGCAGCCAGCGCTCGCCCGGACGCGGCTTCAGCAGCTTGCGCACCTCGAACGCGTTTTCGGCGGTGGTCCGCGAACCGGTTTCGATGGTGAGGCGCGCCGGCGCGATGCCGACCCTCTCCAGGTAGGCGGCGGCGAGCACAGCCTCGGGCGCGCGCACCCTTCCGCCCGATCGGGACGGGTCGCCGCCGCTGTAGACCAAGCGCGCCTGCGGGAAGCGGTGGGCGAGCTCGACCAGGGCGGTGATGCGCTCGCCCGCATCGTTGAGTTCGAGCCGGCGCCGGGTGCGCGACGTGGTGAGATCGATCCCACCCGAAAGGACGATGATGCCGTCCACCGGCCGGACGTCGCCGACAAGGGCCGGGAAGCGCTGCTCCAGGGGCAGGAGCGCCCAGTTGGCGATCGGCGTCAATCCTGAAAGCGTCGCCAGCACCCCGGCCCAGGCGAGGCTGGTCCCGACGCGGTGCAGCCCCAGCGCGGCCATGGTCAACCCGAGGAGCGCAAGCCCGGGAAACAGGTTCGACGGGCTCACCAGCCCCCAGGCGAACCGCCCCGACAGGGAAAGGAGCGCCTGGGCCGACTCCGGGCTCCCCATCACGCCCCGGCTCGCCGGCGCGGGGCCGGGGCCGCACCGGGCTCGATACCGGGGCGCCTGTCGGGCGCGGAGTCGGCCTGCTCTCGGATCGGGGCGGAGGGTCGCCGAGCCGTCCGGCGCGACCGGTCCCACCGGCGCTGGGCCTCGAACAGGTGCTCGCCAACGTCACCCAGGCGGTAGCGGGCATGGGCCTTCAGGTTCACGTCGGTGAGTACGGCGAGGATGGTGTGCTCGTCCGGGGCTGACTCGTCGCCTGCGAGCGGCATAGGCCGGCGTAGAAGGCGCAGCGCCTGGTCGGCGACCTTGCGGTCCGTGCGTGCCCAGGCGAGCGCCAGCAGCGCCGCGTCGGCGTCATTCGCGATGACGCGCGCCTGCGCGGAGGCCAGCACGGGCGGGGCGTCCACCACCACCAGGTCGTACTCATAGGCCAGGACGTGCCTGACCAGGCCGGAGTGGTCAGCGCCCAGGCCGAGCACGAGCTCGCGTTCGACTCTCTCGCTGACGGGGCGATCGAGGCCGAGGGCGGGATCGCGCACGAAGGAGGCGGCGGAGAATGATGTCGAGGCGATCCCGCCTTCGGAAAGCGGGTAGGAGAAGCCCCGTCCGAGCGCGGCGTCGTCGTCCCAGCGCAGCAACAGGACGCGGAGCCCGTTCTGGCGGGCGTGCACGGCGAGGGCGGTCGCCAGCCCCGCCTTGTCCTGTTCGCGAGCGCATGACGTCACCAGCACCACGCAGGAAGAGCCGGGCCGCCCGCAACGGTGCAGCAGTGTCAGCGCGAGCGCCCCCACCGCGCGGCCCCAGGGCGAGCGCGCAAGGTCGGCTGAGGCGCCGGACGCTCGCACGACCGGCGCGCGGGGGACGAGGCCGAGGCAGGGGACGCCCAGCCCCTCCTCCACATCGCGCTCGCTCCGGTAGCCCGCGGCGAGCCGTTCCAGCAGCAGCGCAACCATCGCACCCAGGACGCCGAAGGCCACCAGGGCGGGCATGGACACCACGACAGGGTGCAGGGTGTTCGGGCGCGTCGGCGCCGAGGCCAGGGCGACCACCCGGGCGGCGGAGGCGAAGGCGGGCTGGGGCTTGCCCGACTCTTCCAGTTGGCGCAGCTGCTCGGTCAGGTTCTTGCGGGCGGTGTCCAGGCGCAGGTCCAGGGCCTGCCGCTCGATGCGCCGGTCGACGGTGGCGCCCTGAACAGCCTTGAACTCGGCCAGGCGCGCCTCGAGTGCGTCGGCCTGCAGCCGGATGATCCGGATCTCATTGACGGCGGCCGGTGTCCCGACATCCCGCTCGCGTGAGGCGATCTCCGAGCGCAGCAGAACAAGCTGTTGGGTCATCTCCGCGACGGATTCGCCGTCCCGGTCTGTAACGGACGCCCCGTTCTCGACCTGGAAGGCGCGCACCAGCCGCTCGGCCTCTTCGACCTCCGACCGGGCCTCTTCCACCCGCTGCTCCTGGAAGTCCTTGCGTCCTACGGCCTCCTGCGTCCGGCGCTCGCCCAGTTCCTGCGTGTGGCGGGTCACCATGCGGTTGGCGACAAGCGCCGCCCTCTGCGCGCTGCGGTCTTGGAAGCTGACGCTGATGATGCTGGACTGACGCTCCTGGCGCACCAGCATCGCCGCCCTGGCCTGGGCGGGTCCGAGGTCGGTCGACGGCGTCTCGGCCTCGGGTTCCACCGGGCGGGATGCGAGGCCCAGCTCGCGCGCCGCGTCGCGCAGCAGGAACTTGGCGCGCTCGGCGAATGAGGGATCGGCTCCGACAGCCGCCGACGCCTCGATGTACCGGGGCTCGGCGGCCAAATCATTGAACACGCGCCTCAGGCGAGCCTCGGAGGTGAGCAGGATGATGTGGGTGTCCACGACGGGCGCAAGCAGGCCGGCGGCGACCTCGGAGGCAGCCGGCTCGACCATGACCTGCGCGGTCGCTACGTAGGAGGGCGGCAGGAGGGCGGACAGCGTGCCCGCCAGCAGCGCCCCCGCGACCGCCACGGCTCCGATGAGGCCCGCCCGCCGCCTGAGGATCGCAAAGAGATCGCGCATCCGGAGCCCGCTATCGGCGTAAGCCGCCGACGCCGCCGGAGCCGGACGAAACCCCTTGCGCTGCTCCTGCGCGGGGAACGGCACTTCGTGGTGCGCCTCTCCCTGCCCTACGATCTCCCTCAGCGCCGCGAAGGTCTCCCTGGTCTTCCCCGGCTCCCGCAGCGTCGCCTGCTCTCTCTGGCGCGCCGCGCGCGCGATGTCACCCGCCTCATTCACGCTCACGGCTCCTTCACGGCCACCCGCCCGACGCGCCGCGCGCACCAGGGCAGCAACGGCGACGCGAGCGATGTGAGGCTAGGGCGCGGGACGGGTCCGAAAGTGACGGCCGTCAGTTCACGCGGTCTGCGAGCCTCCTAGGGTCGCCACAGCCGACGGAGGCCACTTGGCCGGCACGTCGATGGGGACACGTCGAACGAGGAGGATCACGTGAAGGCGGTCATCCAAGCGGGCGGACGAGGCACGCGTCTCATGCCCTACACCTCGGTCCTGCCCAAGCCGCTCATGCCCATCGGGGCGAAGCCGGTCCTCGAACTCTTGGTGAAGTGGCTGCGCCGCAACGCCATCGAGGAACTCTACATCACGACCGGTTACCTCGGGCACCTCATTCGCAGCTTCTGCGGCGACGGGCGCCAGTGGGGCCTGCACATCGTCTACACGGAGGAAACGGAGCCGCTCGGCACCATCGGCGCGCTGACGCTGCTGGAGCGGCACCTCGACCAGACCTTCCTCGTCCTGAACGGTGATGTGCTCACCGACCTCAGCCTCCGGACCTTCACGGGCATTCACCGCGCCCACGGCCAGCCCCTCACGATCGCCACCGCGTGTCGGTCCAACAAGCTGGATTTCGGGGTGATCGAGGACGAGGACGGCGTCGTCACCAGCTTCAGCGAGAAGCCGGTGCTCACCAACAGCGTGAGCATGGGCATCTACTGTATGGAGCCGGAGATCCTGGACCACATCCCCCGCGGGATGCCCTTCGGCGCGGACGACCTTGCTCATTGCCTGCTGGCCAAGAACGTCCCCATACACGTCTACAAGCACCGAGGCCTGTGGCTCGACATCGGTCGGGTCGAGGATTTCCACAAGGCGCAGGACATCAGGTGGGAAGAGCACGCCCCGTCCCTCATGGTCGTGGGAGCCTGACGTGACGGGTCTAGCCGCGCGGGCACCGGAAGCCCTGGATCCTGCCTCGCTCGAGCCCGCACCCGAGGCACGGCGGCTTCTCGTGGCCGAGCCGTGCCTCGGGCTCGAAGAGAAGGCCGCGCTGGCCGAGGTCATCGACGGCGGCTGGATCACCATGGGTGAGCGTGTGCGAGCCTTCGAGCGAGCCTTCGCCGACGCGCACGGGACCGAGGATGCGGTCGCGGTGAGTTCGTGCACCGGGGGGCTGCACCTTATCATGCACGCGCTCAGGCTCGGGCCGGGCGACGAGGTGCTGGTGCCCTCGCTCACCTTCGTGGCGACGGCCAACTGCGTGCTCTACGTTGGCGCCACCCCGGTCTTCGTCGACATCACGAGCCCGGACCTTCCGTTGATGTCCTTGGAGGACGCGGCGGCCAAGTGCACGGCGCGCACCCGGGCGGTGATTCTCGTTCACTTCGCGGGCTATCTGGTCGACCCCGAGCCCTGGCGGGCCTTCGCAGCCGAGCACGGCCTCGTGCTGATCGAGGACGCCGCCCATGCCGCCGGCTTGCCCGGCGCGGGGACGTTGGGCGCGGCCGCTGCCTTCAGCTTCTACGGCAACAAAAACATGACCACGGCGGAGGGCGGAATGGTCGTCGCCCGCGACCCGGTCCTGCGCGAGGCCGTCCGCCAAGCCCGCGGACACGGCCTAACGACCGGTACGTTCCAGAGGCTGAACAGCCGCACGCCGACCTATGACGTCACCATGCTGGGCTTCAACTACCGCATGGACGAGATGCGGGGGGCCGTGGGCTTGGTCCAGCTCTCTCACCTCCCGGGGTGGAATGAGGCTCGGCGCGCGCTGACGCGTCTCTACCGGAGCCTTCTCCAGGCAGAGTGCCCAGAGGTGAGCCTGCCATTCGAGGAAGGACGCCCCTCCGTGCACCACATCATGCCGGTGCTGCTGCCCGCCCGCGCCGACCGGCAGGCGGTGATCGACGCACTCGGGGAGCGAGGCATTCAGACCACCATCCACTACCCGCCCGCGCACCGCCTCTCATTCTACCGCGCACACCATTCCGGCGTCACCCTGCCCGCAACCGAGGCATTCGCGGCCCGGGAACTGACCCTGCCGCTCCACCCCCGCATGAACCCGCACGATGTTCGTCGGGTCGTGACCGCCCTCCGCGAAGCGCTCGCCGCCTGAAACCCTGCCCGCTGCGTCTGGGCGTCCTTTCGACACGGAACAGCTCCATGACCGTCGTTTCCGTCGCCCGACCCCGCCATACCCTGGCCTTTCCCCGGCTCCGCCTCAACGAGGCCGGACAGCGCCGCGCCTTCGACCTCATCGTGGCGAGCTTTGCCGCCATCCTGCTGGCGCCCGTGGCGCTGCTCGCCGCCCTTGCCATCCTGCTGGAATCGGGGCGGCCCATCCTGTTCGCGCAGGTGCGCCTCGGACGCGGTGGGCTGCCTTTCGTGATGTACAAGTTCCGGAAGTTCGGCCCCAGAGCGGGTGCCGGGGGCAGCCCACTTACCTTGGAAGGGGATGTCCGGATGACCGTCGTCGGAAAGGTCCTGATGGCGACCAAGCTCGACGAACTGCCCCAGCTCTGGAACGTGCTCCGGGGCGACATGGCGGTCGTCGGCCCCCGTCCCGAGAGCTTGGCGTTCGCGGATTGCTTCCATGACGGGTTCGAGGAGGTTCTGGATCATAAGCCGGGCCTCCTGGGACCATGCCAGATCCTGTTCCGCAGCGAGAGCACACTCCACGCCAGGAGCGTCGATCCACAGCGCATCTACCGTGAGGTGCTGTTCCCCGCCAAGGCGCGCACCGACATCGCCTATTTTCGCACCCGTACGCTCGCTTCCGACTTCGGCCTCACCCTCCGGGGGGGACTGACCATCCTGGTCCCGGGTGTCGTGCCCGAGACTGCCCCGGACGGCACCGCCCTCGTCCCGATCCCGCCCAAAGACGCGGGTCCGCCAGTCCAGGACGTAGCCTGACGAGGGCGTGGGAGGGACGGGCCAGCCTTGGATCGCGACAGCTTGAGGAGACCATCATGGATTATGCCCACGCCAGGGTCCTCGTGACCGGAGCGGACGGGTTCATCGGCTCGCACCTCGCAGAGGCGCTCGCGCGCCGCGGTGCACAGGTGACGGCGCTGGCGCTCTACAATTCGTTCGACAGCCACGGCTGGCTGGACGACGTGGCACCCGAGGTGCGCACCCGGCTCGACCTCGTGCGCGGTGACGTGCGCGATGCCGCCTTCGTCGGACGGCTGGTGCCGGGGCACGACGTCATCTTCCACCTGGCGGCGCTGATCGCCATCCCCCATTCCTACGCCGCCCCCCAGGCCTACGTGGATACCAATGTCACGGGCACGCTCAACGTGCTGGAGGCGGCCCGTCAGCACGGGACCGGGCGGGTCGTCCACACGTCCACGAGCGAGGTCTATGGCACCGCGCTCACCATGCCGATCCGAGAAGACCATCCCCTCCAGGGCCAGTCGCCCTACTCGGCCTCGACGATCGGCGCCGACATGATGGCGGAGGCCTTCGCCCGCTCCTTCGGCACGCCTGTGGTGACGCTGCGCCCATTCAACACCTACGGTCCCCGCCAGAGCGAGCGAGCCATCATCCCGACCGTGATCCGGCAGGCGCTGGACCCGGCCTGCGAGACCATCACGGTCGGAGACACCTCGCCCGTGCGCGATCTCACCTTCGTCGCCGACACAGCGGCGGCGTTCCTAGCGGCTGGAGCGGCCCCTGACGTCGAGTACGGGTCCGCCTACAATGCGGGAAGCCAGCGGCGGACGTCCATCGGCGACCTGATCCGCCTCGTCCTTGATCTGACTGGGTGCGACAAGCCCGTGGTGCAGGACACCCGCCGCATGCGGCCGGTCAATTCCGAGGTGTGGGCCTTACTCGCCGACCGCGCCCGCTTCGAGGCGGCGTCGGGATGGCGAGCCCAGACCAGCCTGCGCGAAGGGCTGGAGCAAACCATCGCATGGTGGCGTGAGCGCCTGTCGGCCGGGCGGGTCCGGTCTCAGATGGACTACATGACGTGAGCCGACTTCCCCACTCCCGAGCGATGAAGACGTGGGCCTGTGCCGGCGCCGTCATCGCGCTGACGACGCTGCTGGCTCCCCAGGGCGCCCGGCCCGAGTCCCGGCCTTCCCCCGCGGCGCAGGCCGCCGGGCCCTCGATCCTTCAGGCGTACCGCCTGCAGCCAGGCGATGCGATCGAGGTCGCGGTGGCGGGCCAGCCCGACCTGCGCGCGCGCGCGACGGTTCAGATCGACGGCACCATCTCCCTGCCCGCCATCGGCACGCTCCTGGTCGCGGGCGAGACCACGGGCGAGGTCATCACCAAAGTCGAGGCGGTGCTGGCCTCCCGCCTGCTCCGCCGCCAGCGCATGCAGGCCGCCGACCGCCTGCCCCTGCTCCAGCCCGGCGACGTCGCGGTCACGGTGGCGGAGTACAGGCCCGTCACCGTGAGCGGGGACGTCCTGACCCCGGGTCAGTATGCCTATCGTCCTCTGATGACGGCGCGCCATGCGATCGCCATGGCGGGGGGGGCGAGCACGGTGCGCGGGCGCGTCGGCTCCATCACGGAGGGGGTCGAGGCGGAGCAGGGATACCGCACGGCCCAGATCAGCTTGATCAAGGAGCACGTCCACCAGTGGCGTCTCGCGGCAGAGATGGAGGGCGCCGAGACGTTCAAGGCCAAGCCGATCGACGCCGTTCCCGTCCCGCCCGGTCTGGTGGCGGACCTCGTTCGGACGGAGATCCGGTCGCTGCAGGTGGCCCAGGCCGATGCGCGCGCGGAGCGAGACTACTTGGTCAACGCCGCCCGGCAGGCGGCGGAGCAGATCGCCACTCTCACCGAGCAGGAGGTGCAGGAGGAGCGGGGGCTGAAGGCCGATATCGAGGAGCTCAACCGCACGAACAACCTGTTCGGAAACGGTAACCTGACGAGCCAGCGCGTGGCGGATGCCCGGCGCGCCGTCTTGCTCTCCTCCACGCGGCGGCTCCAGACCGCGGCCAACCTGAGCGAGGCGAAGCGGCAGCGGGACGAGATGGCGTGGCGGCGCGACCGCATCGACACCCAGCGCGATCTCCTTTTGCTGAAAGAGTTCAGGGATGGCCAAGCCCAGGTCGCGGACCTGAACGCCCGCCTGGAGGCGTTCGCACGCAAGCTCGCGCTCATCGGGCGGGCGCAGTCCCTGCAGGCCGCCGCCCTCGGGCCGCGGCCGGACGTCGTCGTGGTTCGGCGGAATGGCGCGGCCTTCGACCGCCTGATCGCAAACGACGATTTCGAACTCCAGCCCGGAGACGCGGTGGAGGTGATCTTCCGCAGCGAGTCCCCGGGGGCCTTGGCGGCGCGCTGAGGAGCCTCGGCCTGGACAATGGCGAGGGGCGACGCCCGTGCGGACGGCCGGCCTCGGATCGGGTCACGTCCGGCACGCGCCCTCTCCACCTGACGGACGGTGCGGAACCGCTCGTCCCCGTCACCGGCTGGAACGCCGCCCTTTCGACGGGCGCCCGGCCCCGGTCAGCCGATCGGGTAGGCGCCAAGGTCGGCGCCAAGGTCGGGCATCCCTGACATCCTCAGCTCCGCGGGGAGGCCATGTCGCGTCCCGCGCCCGGTGAGGCAGCCGCCTCGGCATGGAGCGCCTTGCGCTCGCGGGCGTGCAGGAGATGGGGTGCAGCGACCGGCCCCGCGAGCAGGAGCCCGCCCGCACCCAGGAGTGGGCGGCGGCGGGTGGTCATCGGCTCTCCTCCGCAGGGGTGCGCGCGGCACCTCGCCCGGGCGAGAGCCGTCGCGCACGGGCGATGCCCAGGCGAAGGAGCCCCTCCAGGGTGCCGAACCCGTAGGCCATGTGCAGGGTGGCGAGCGCCGCCGGCAGCGCGAGAAGTGAGAGCCACGATACGCTCTCGTGTTCCTCGACCCCGTCCCGTCGGAAGGCGGCGAGCCCCGTCGCCAGGAGAAGCGCGGCGCCGTAGACGGCGAGGAGCGCGGTCAGGGCCCAGGCCGCCGCCGACCAAGCGGGTGCGAGGGCGGCAAGCGTCGCGAGGGCGCTCACCAGAATCGACGGCGCGAAATGGTGCGGGCCCACGGCCGCCGGATTCTCGAACAGGGTTTTCGCGATCCCCTGCCCGTTGCCCCGGTACTGGCGCCACAGGCCGCCAAGCGTCTCGCGGGGGCGATAGTAGGCGTGCGCCGCCGAGGTCACCCACACGCCGTAGCCCAGGGCACGCACCCGCGCGTTGAAGTCGTTGTCCTCGTGGCGGGGCAGATCTTCGCGCATGGGCCCGACTTGATCGACGACGTGGCGCCAGTAGCAGCCGTTCCACACGGTCGCGGCCCAGCCCTCCGCCCCGTTACGGCGGAACTTGGCGACTCCAATTCCGAACGGGCTGAGATGCGCCGCCACGATGGCCCGCGAAACCGGCGTCCGCGCGGCGGCCTGCGGGCGGGCGATGGAGCCGACGCCCCCCGCGCCGGTACGCAGGAGCGCCGCCACGCAGACCCGGACAACGTCGGCGCGGTAGCGCGCGTGCGCGTCGACGCGCATCACAACCTCGCCCGTGACCGTGCCCATGGCGAGGTTGATCCCGGCCGCCGTGCCCCGCCGCTCGTTGAGGATGACCCGGACACGGGCATCACGGGCCGCCAGCGCGTCGAGCCTCTCGCGCGTGCCGTCGCGGGAGCCCCCATCGACGACCAGGATCTCGTCGAGCCCGGAATAGTCCTGGGACAGGAGGTCCGCGGCCAAGGCCTCAAGGCCCGCGGCCTCGTCGCGGATGGGCACGATGATGCTCACGCGCGGGCACGCCGGCGGGGATGGCGCGGGATGATCGATCAGCGCCGAGCGCGATCCCGGGGCGACGAACCCGAGGCAGGAGGCAGGCTCAGGAGCGTAGGCGTATCTCATCGTGGAGGCTCTCCAGGACGCGGGCGCGGTTCGCTTCGAGTGTATTGTCGTCCATCAGTGCGCGCCCGTTCCGGCTCAACCGGTGGCGTAACGCCTCGTCGGTGATGATGCGCTGAACCGCCCGGGCCAGCGCGGGAATATCGCGCGGGGGTATGAGCAGGGCCGTGACCTCGTGCTCGAGGAAGGACGGGATGCCACCGACGCGGGTGGCAACGACGGGCAGGCCGAGCGAGAGGGCCTCGTTGATCACCTGGGGGAAGCCCTCGGTGACGGAGGGCAGCACCAGGGCACCCGCCCGGCGGTAGAGGTCGAACAGGGCGGGCCCGTAGGGAACGTAGCCGTGGAACGTGACTCGAGGGCTGAGGCCGAGCCGCTCGGCCTGCGCCCGCAGGATCGGTTCCGTCTGCCCGGTTCCGACGATATCGAGGTGGTAGTCCATGCCAAGAGCCGTCAGTCGCGAGAGGGCCGAGAGCAGGTGGGCGTGACCCTTCTCGGGCGAGAGGCGGCTGACGCAGATGAGCCGGGTCGGATCACCGCCCGTGGACATCTTGGAGAACATCTCGAACCGGGCCCGGTCGACCAGGCAAGCGAAGTGGTTGGTGACCCGCCGGGCGACGCGCCCGTACTCGTCCGCCATCTCCGCGCCGACCGCCAGCACGGTGCGCCCGCGCGCCAAGCGCCGGAAATCCCATTCCAGGACCGCCGCGGCGGCGAGGGCGGCCCAGCGCTTCAGACCTCGATGCGCCGCCATCTGCTCGATGAGGTTCTGGCGCACCACTAGGACGACGGGCACGCCCAGCGCGATGCACTCGCGGGCGATCATCTGCCCGAGCGGATGGGGCCCACTCACCAGGAGCGCGTCCCAGTTGCCGGCCTGTGCCCGGACGGCGCGCCTCACGCGCCCGTAGATGCGCGGATCTGCGCGCCACAGCCGGTGGAGGTCCGGATAGTAGGGCAGCGGCAGCAGCGAGAACGTGTTCGGATCGACCGGGTAGGGCGCCCGCCGGGGCTCGGGTGCAAGGCGCCCGATGAGGGTCATCCCGCTCACCTCGCCGGCGAGGCTCTGGAGGAACAGGACGTAGGATTCATCCGTGGAGAGGGTGGGTCCGTCCCGCCAGAACACTTGATCCACGAAGACAGCCAGACGCATGGTCGCCCCTCCTCAGGCCCGCCCGGACGGGGGCGGCTCGCATAATCCCCAGAGCCGCGAGGCGACCGCGGCCGGGTCGTGATCGCGCATGACTGCCGCACGGGCGCGTGCGCTGATGCGTCGCCGCAGGTTCCCATCGGTGGCGAGGCGGGCGACGTGGTCGGCCAGTTCGCCGGCATCATGGCCGGCGACGAGGCCGGTCTTGCCGTGGCACACCAAGTCGCCGACGGCGTTGACGCGGGTGGTCACGCAGGGCACCCCCGCCGACATGGCCTCCAGCAGCACGTTTGGCATGCCCTCATAGTCTGACGTGAGCAGGAACACGTCGGCAGCGCAGATCAGTTCTCGCGCGTCGGGCACTCGGCCCGCGAACGTCACCGTGGCCCCGAGCCGGGCCGCCCGCAGCTCCAGGTCCGGGCGGCAGCCCATGTCCTCGCCGGCAATGACCGCCCGAACAGGCGCGCGCGCTTCGACGAGGGCGATCACGTCCAGGAACCGCGCGAAGTTCTTCTGCGGCGCGAGGCGCCCCACGCCCACGACCAGGATCTCACTTTCGCCGAGCCCGAACCGCGCCCGCCATTCCCGGCGCCAGGCAGCCGACTGACTGGCGAGGGGCGCCTCGACGCCATTCGGGACGTAGACCGCACTTTGGACCGTCGAGACGCGGGTCTGGAGCGTCTGGCAGGTCTCGCGTGAATTGCAGACCGCGACGGACAGCCCCGCTAAGCTCGCCCGGGACCAGAGGCCGCGGAATCGCTCCGGCAGGTCGGCGAACCCGGCGTTGCGGAACGAGCCGATACGGCGCACGCCCATCCCCGTGAGCGCCAATCCGTAGGGATTGGTGTAGGACGACCACGAGAAGAAGCAGGTCGGGCGGCGCTCCCGGCAGGCGGCGCGGAACCGCGCCATCTTGGCCGCTGCGTGGCCACGCAGCAGCACGATGGGAACGCCGAGCGTATGGATCGGCTCCTTCCAGAAGCCGAGTTCGCCCGATACGTACAGGACGGGTGCCCAGCGAGCAGGATCGCGGTGCGCCAGGAATGAGTAGAGTTGGCGCTCGCTCCCGCCCTGGGCCAGTTGCCCAACCATCACGGCTATGGGCTCGGGCACGCGGACGAGGCTTGAAGCGGACCGCGGACGCCCGCCCGCGGGAACCACAGAGATGGCCGGCGGCGCGGCCATCAGGCGTCCGCCCGCCGAGTCAGCGCCGCCGCGGCTGCGTCGGCCAGCGGGCCCATGGCGATGGACGGCACGCCGCCGCAGGCTGCGGCCAGCACTTCGGGCTCGGCCAAGCTGTCCCGCACTGCAAGCCGGGGCGGGGTGCCCGGCGGCGCAGGCACCGCGAACGGGACCAAGTACCGGTGCTTGCCCGAGGGCAGCTTCTCGATGGTGTCGGCGAACTCGAAACTGACTTGACAGGATTGCCCGACCACCCTGCGCAGCGTGTCGCCGATCTCCTGAAGGGCGTTGACCGGCGGCTCGGCGGCCGGGACGATGCGGATCACCACGTCGTCGTAGCCACGCTGGACCACCTGAAACATCCGGATCCAGTTGCGGCTGTAGAACACCCCGATGAAGTACATGAAGAAGATGCCGGGCACGGTGGCCCCGTCCGGGCGCACGAAAGCGTCGTTGGCGCGGCCCGTCACCGTCTGGAGCACCTCGACGGAAGGCGTCGGGGTCGCGACTGCCTCTCCGACCGTGGCGCGATCGCCGATGCGGTAGCGGATCAGCGGCATGGCGAGGTTGGTGAGGCAGGTCACCAGCACGTCGCCCTCCTCGCCGGGAGCGCAGGGCTGCCCATCCCCGTCCACCACCTCCACCCAGTGCGTGGCCGCAAACACTTCCAGCCCACCGCCGGGCGTGCGCTCGCCCGCGAAGCTGCCCACCTCGCGCGAACCGTAGCGGTTGTAGACCGGGCAACCGAAGGCCTGTTCGACTTCCGTGCGGATGAACGGGTAAAGCGTGCTGGCGCTGGTGATCACGCCACGCACACCGTGGAGCTGCCGTCCCGTCTCGTTGAGGTGGCGCGCGATCTCGTATGCGCTCTCGGCGAAAGCCTCCACCAGGACGGGGCGTCGGCGCCGGATCTGCTCCACGTGGCGCTCCATGGCGTCCGCACTCATGCGGAAGGCGTTGAGGAGAACGTGGTTGCGGGCGAATGCGCTGAGTTGGTTGCGCCAGCCCTGCGACCCGAGGAGGATGTCGCGCTCGGAGGCCCACAGCCTCACCATGGGCTCGCCGGGCCGGCGGCCCGCCCAGCCGTGGTGCATCTCAATGGCGGCCAAGCCCACCGCCTCGTAGTCCCGGTCCTGGAGCACAGCGACAGGTTCGCCTGTGCTGCCGCCCGAACAGTTCCGGTACCACCGGCGCGAGGCCAAGTCGTCGCTGGCTAGGCTATCGAAGCGCTCCCGCAGCACGTCCCGCGTCAGCGGCGGAATGGTGGTGAACCGCTCCAGGTCCAGCGCGTCGCCGCGCACCACCCCGAGCTGGGAGAGTTCGTCCCGGTACCACGGCACGTGCCGCGCGGCGTGCCGCAGCAGACGCGCCAGACGCGTCACCTGGAGATCCCGCCTCTGCGGCCGCGGCAGTTCGTGGAAGAGGCTCAAACTCCGGCGGTAATCCGGACTGGGCGAGCGGGCGACCATGCGGTCGTAGACGGTCAGGACGGGATGACGCCAGTTCATCATGGGAGGTGGACGACTCGCGAAGGAAACAAGGAGGTCGAGGTGGAACAGGGGGCTGGCAGCGGCTGCGACGGTCCGAGCGGGTGCCGTCCGCGTCGTGATCCGCCGGCGTCGAAGGGTCCTTCTGGGGAGCGCCGCGACCAGATTGGGCCGAGCATCGGGGCGGGGATCTGACGCCCGTCAATTACCGTGTCAGTCTCTCGTCCGGGGAAGCGCCCGCTCCCGGATGCGGTCCCGGGATGGTGGTGCTGCGGCCCGGCGGATCGGCAGCGCGTCCATCAGCCCGAGAACCCGCTCCACGTAGTGCGGGAGCAGGAAGCGCTGCTGCACCTCCCGCTCGGCCGCGTCCCCGAGGCGGGTCCGCAACTGTTCGTCCCCGAGCAACCGGCAGAGGGCGGCGGCAAGCGCAGCGGGGTCGTCCCGCGGGACGACGACCCCGGTCTCGCCATCCCTCACGTAGTCGCGCACGCCGGGTGCGTCGTTGACGACCAGCGGCTTGCCGAGGGCCATGGCCGCGAGCATCGTGCCCTGACCCGACGAGCGGTCGTCACGCGACTGCATGGGGACGACCACGACGTCCGCGCCGCGCAGCAAGGCATCGTACTGGGCGGGGCTTACCGGGCCGGCGGTCACGTTTTCGGGGGCCGAGCGCAACTGCTCCGCGGTGAGGTTCGGCGCCGCAATGGTCACGGGCGCGGAGAGCGTCCCCGCCGCCCGCAGCATCAGATCCCAATCGCGCAGCGAATTGCCCCCAGCGAAGACGCCGCCGCCGGTACTGCGGGAGGCGATCAACTCGCCGTCGCTCAGCGTGCAGGACCAGAGCACCTTGTGTACGCGGGCAGGGTCCACCCCCCATGTTCGGGGGAACGTCTCTACCTCGAACGCCGACAAGACACCGTAATGGACGTGGTCGCCGTCGAACAATGCGAGGACGGTACGGCAGGCCAATCGGTCGGCCCAGTTGTCCCCCCGACCCCAGGTCGGGTCGAGGATGACGACGTGGGGCGGGCGGCGCAGGCGTGCCACGAGGACCGCCGCCAGGAGGTCCGCCCTGGAGAAGCCGTTCAGGACGAGAATGCCGTGAGTCCGCGCCGCCCGCAGGACGGCGGTGAACCGCCCTATGGAGGAGGGCGGCAGGCGGACGACGTCGACGCGATCGCGCCAGGTCGCGTTGCGCCAGGGATAGGTCGAGAAGGCCTTGACCATCAGTGCACCGTCTTTCGTTCGATGCCGACGATGGCGGATGAGCATGGGCGCTGCCTGGACCGGCGCTCATCCCGGTTCCGACCTTTCGGCGCCGGGGCCAGACTGGAGGAGGGGCTGAAGGGGCAAACTGACGCCCGTCATTTCAGGAGCTGACCTGCCGTCTAAGCAGGCTTCCGTGCGAGACCGCCAGGCCCGGCCCCGGGGACTCACCTCGAAGCGGGGCGGACCCGTGCGATGAGGAGCGCCGATGCCGAGCACATCCCGCGACCGGGCGCACGCCCGCTGCCATCCCGAAGCCTTCGATTCGGCACGGCCGCCGCACCCCGCGCATGAAACGGCCCGCGATGCCGCCTGCGGCACGAGCCGGGCCACGCTCGGTCCTCTTCCCTTCGTCACCCAAGCGGAAGAGGCCCGACCGCGCTGGTGCTTCTTCTCACCGGGCTTCCGCTCGCTCGACGTGCTCCTCGGCGACTCTCGTTCCGCGGGGGGGGCGGAGGCCCAGGTCGCCCACTTGGCGCGCGCGCTGTCCGAGCGTGGTCACGAGGTCACGATGATTTACGGCGAGGGTGCAGGGCCCTCGCCCGACCGGATCGTGGCCGGAATTACCTGCATCGACGCGGTCCCCGCCTGGCGCCGCCCGGCGAGCCTCGCCCGCTTCTGGCGTACCCTCGGCCGTCTCCGGCCCGACAGGGTCTACGCTCGCCTGCCCGACGACTTCTTGTGGCTGATAGGCCTTTACGCTCGCATGCGCCCGGGTTCGCGCTTCGTCTACGCGCTGGCCCACGATTCGCACGCCGATGCCCGGACGGCCTACGACCACCGCCGGTGGTTCCACGCGCCGCTGTTTGGCCTCGGCTTGCGCAGCGCGCACGTCATCGCCGTCCAGCATCGGCACCAGGCCGTCCAGAACGGCCTGGGCGCGGCAGGCCGCCTGACATGGGTGCCGAACCTCGTGCGCAGGGTTCGCGCGGAGCCGCGCTCCTTCTTACCGGCTATCATCGACGTCGTATGGGTGGCCAAGATCCGCCACGAGAAGCGGCTGGACCTGTTCCTGAACCTGGCCCGCTCGTTGCCGAGGATGCGCTTTGCGGTGGTAGGCGGATTCGACCCGACGATGGACGAGCGGGCTCGCATCCATCTGGAGGAGCGCATGGCAAGGCTGGCCAACGTCGAGTGGCTCGGCGCTTTGCGCGCAGACGAGGTCCTGGATTGCCTCGGGCGCAGCCGCGTCCTGGTCAACACCTCGGACAGAGAGGGCTTCCCGAACACGATGCTGGAGGCTTGGTCGATGGGAGTGCCGGTCGTGTCGCTCCGCGTGGACCCGGGGGGCGTGATCCGGGAATGCGGGCTCGGGCGCGTCAGTGGCTCCATGGAGGTCTTATGCGAGGACGTGCTGCGATTGGCAGTCGACGCGCGGCTGAACAGCATCCTCGGCGAGAACGGCCTCGCCTATGTGCGACGCTGGCACGGCAGCGACGCGGTTTGCGCGGCGCTGGGCACCCTGGCGACCGTCCCCAGCCGCTGGCCGGGGCGCACCCCCTCGCGGGAGCATCCGCAGGTGAGGTGGACCCGGCCCAGGTCATAGAGGCGCGATCCCTCGACGAAGTGCGCCGAAACCCGATCGTCACATCCGTTCGAGCCCGCACGGAGCCAGCATGGTCCTCTCCCGCGCCCTGAGACCGAGCCGCACGTCCCTTCTGATCGTCCTGGCCGTCCCCTTCCTCGCGGCAGCCGCGGTGCTGCTCTCAGCCTCGGTTCCGGGCCTGCCGCTGCTCCTGATCGCGGGCGCGGCAGCCGGGACAGCGGGTCTCCTTCTGATCGATCGCCCGACGCTCTCGCTCCACGGCTGGTTCGTTCTGCTGGTCATGCCGCCCGCACTTCAGCTCGAACCTTTGCATACCCTGGCCACGAACGGGGCCTGCCTGGCGGCACTGGCATCGTGGCTTCTCGCAGACGGGCTGCGGCGGGACCCGATGGCGTGGAACGGCACGCTGCTGCTCCTCGCGCTCTGCATCCTATGGGCCTTCATCTCGCTGCTGTGGGCGCCCGACCTCGTCGAGGGCCGTCGGGCCCTCATCGCCTGGATCCTGTCCTTCCTGCTCCTCTTCCTGCTGCTCCAACGGACACGGTCGCTCGAAGACATCGATGCCCTGATGCTCACCCTCGGGCTGGCCGGCTGGCTTCTGATCCTCGCCGGCCTCTTCACCGTCACGCTGACCGACTACGATTTCACGACCCGGCTTCAGGTGCTGGGGATCAACGAGAACATGTATGGGATCCTGCTCATCATCGGACTCCCGGGGGCCATGTGGCCCGTCATGCGCGCCTGCGGCGGCAAACGTGCCGTGCTGATGGGCCTGAGCGTCGTCTACCTCCTTCTCACCCTGGCCTTCGTCGCGCTGAGCGGATCGCGTGGCAGCGCGATCTCCCTTCTCATCGTCCTGTTCCTTTTCCTGTTCTCTCGCTCGGTGCGCCCCTGGGGCATCGCCGGCCTCAGCGTTCTGATCGCCCTGCTCCTGGTGGCGCCCTTCGTTCTGGGCGTGGTTCTCCACCGCGTCGCCGAGGAGGGGGGTAGCGAGTTGGGTGGGCGGGCGCCGCTCTGGGCAGCGAGCCTCGACTTCATCCACGATCACCCGTGGACCGGCGGGGGTGTCGGGAACGGTCCCTTCGCTCTGCATGCCTACATGGCCGCCGCGACCGGGACGTTCAACCATCGCCTTGACCTGCCGAGCCACCAGCCCTTCCTCGAGATCGCCGTCGATACAGGCCTGTTCGGCCTCGTGCTCTACATCCTCATGCTGGCCAGCGCTGTTTGGAGCTTCGCTAGTTCCCGGCGCCGCTGGCTCGGCCTCGGCGCCCCCCCCGGCTACCATCCAGTTGTGATCGGCGTGACGGTGGGTTTCGTCGTATCCTGGTTCAAGGCAGGGGGGATGAAGCATCACCCGACCCTGATCCTGCTGCTCGCGCTGATGCTCATCCCCGCCCACCTCGCGGCTGCCACGGGCGGAGGCCCGAAGGCGCAGCGGCCAAGCCGGGCCGGCGGGCCGATGTCCAGTGTCCGCTAGGCCAGCGCCCGCCACCGCCCGGTCCGGTGCGCTCCGGCCGGACGACGGGACCACCGCGTACCGCTCCGGCGTGAGCGTCGCCTCCAACATCGCATACTTCGTCCTGAGCATGGGATTCATGGTTTGGCACGTGCCGTTCCTGGTGCGCCACTTCCGTACAGAGCTGCGAACGCTCGGCGCGGCTGACGAGACACCGCCGCCGACGGCCGCTTCTTCGCTGGCCTTGTCGCCGACGATGCGATTGACGTCCGCACGCTCCGCCCCCCGGCCGCTCCATGCGAAGCTGCCCGAACCGGCGGCGCTGCCGTTGGTACTGGCCACCGTGCACGGGGCCTACGGCTTCCGTACGGGCTGGGGCATGCGGCGCCAATTCCGGGTCGCGCTGGCGCGCGCGTGGCGCGGGCTGGGCCCGCGCGGGCACGGGACCCCGCTTCGGGAGGGCGGACGATGATGGACCGACGCGGCGTCATCCTGGCGCTGGGCGCCGTGGGAGTCGTCCTCCCATGGCCTCGTCCAGCCGGGGCAAGCGAGGGCGGGCGCGAGACCCTGCACCTCGCCCCGGACGGCGAAGACTCGGACGCGCCCGGGGCGGGTCGTGCGGGGCGGCCCTTCGCCAGCCTGCCCCACGCCTACCGCCGCGCTAGGCCCGGGGACACGATCCTGATGCGAGGCGGGGTCTACCGTCCTGGCGGTACGGAGGGCTGGTTGCTCCACGGGGGCGGAGGCGCGCCCGGTCGACCGGTGCGCATCGAGGCCATGCCGGGCGAGACGCCGGTCGTGGATGGCGCGACCATGACCCCGCCGACCGGGGCCGGGGCGGCCTGGCCCGGGCGCAATACGGCCGGGGGGTTCCCCCTCGTCCTGTGGGATGCCCCGTTCGTGGAGGTGCGCGGGCTCGCGGTGCGGCACGGTCCGATGGGCGGGATGCACGTGAGCGGGACGCATCCGGGCTTCGTCGCCGAGCGCTGCGCCTTCCACGAAAACGGCTGGCTCAACGACGAGCACGGCGTCGGCCTCGGGATCTTCGGCTCCGGCGGCGCCAACGTGGTCAGGAACTGCGACGCCTGGGGCAACCACGGCGGCGGCGTGGGCGCCACGGGCGGCAACGCCGACGGGTTCCAGATCGTCCTTGCGGACAGCGCCGGCACGGTGGTCACGGGCAACCGCGCTTGGCACAACGGCGACGACGGCTTCGACTTCTTCAACACGCTCAGGCCCGGCGACGACCGCTCGGTGACCGGCTACCTGGTCGACGGTAACTGGTCCTTCGCCAATGGGTGCCGCCCGGACGGCACGGTCAACCCCACCGGCGACGGCGTGGGATTCAAGCTCGGCGGGCGCCGTCAGGGCGCGCGGGGACGCCACGGCGGCCACACGGTCATACGCAACTTGGCCTGGGCCAACCGGACGATGGGGTTCGACGAGAACGGCTACCTGGGTGGGACTGAGCCGCACCGGGTCTGGAACAACGTCGCCTTCGACAACGGGCGGGACCCCGACGGGGGTTTCGGCGATCATGGTCACGCCTTCGTGTTCCAGGACGCCCCCGGCACGGTTCTGGCCAACAACGTGGCCTTCGCCCTGCGCACCCGGAACGAGGTCCTGGTGAAACGGGCGGTGGAGCGCTGCAACGCCCGCAACGGGCGGCCCTGGAACGTGTTCCACCCCGCCCTGACCCTGGGCGCGGACGCCTTTGTCTCGCTGGAGGACGCCGTGGCGCGCGGGCCGCGTGGGCCGGACGGGTCGCTTCCCGCCTCGGGCTTCCTCCGCCCGGTCCGGGGTGGCGCGCTGACGGGACGGGGCGCCGACGACGGGGCGCCGGCCGAGCTCGGGGCCTCGAAACATCCGGATCTTGGGGCTTATCCGACCGGGTAATACGCACCCTTACCGGGTCCCACCTTTGTGACGGCCTTCCTTACCCCTGCAACCGACAACCCCCACGCCGGCAGGGCGCGACGCCGCCGCGGTGCATGGATCGATCGATTGGTGTCGAGGCGGTGTGCCAGCGACGAGAGCGGCCCACTTCCGTCCCTGTGCCTCATTGGCCTTGCAAGCTGAAACAAGCCGGGCCTCATCACATCGAGAAGCACGGCACCAGGACGCGCCGGTCCTGGAGGAAACGCCATGTCGGCGTGGATGACGACACCGGTCAAATCGTTGCCTCAGCGCCGACCGGCCACGACGAGGATGACAGCACTCTGCGGGAGAACCCAACATCGGTCGGCGTTGACAGCGTCCGGAGCGGGATCTGACGGGGGTCAGTTTACCGGGGTGGGAGCCGGGGCACGCTGCGGATATCGCGGCATCGCCGCTACAGGGGTACAACCCATGATCAAGAGCGACCTTGCGGCGGCGGAGCTCGAGTTCCACCACGCGAGCCTCCTTAAGGCAAGCGGTCCCGCGAACAGGCGGAACATGTTCGAACAGGCCTACGCCGAGGTCTTCGCCGCCCGTGCTGCCACGATGCCGTCCGACCCCGAGGGGCGCACGGCCGGCACCGGGGCCCGGCTCGTCCGCTCGCTCGTCCGCCTTCTCGGCCCGCATGACGACCTGCTGGAAGTGGGCTGCGGGCGCGGCTACACATGCCTCAAGCTCGCGCCCCATGTCCGCACCGTGACTGGCATGGACGTCACCGACGCGGCCGTGGAGGAATCGCGCGAGCTGCTTCGGGCCGGCGGGGTTGATAACGCCAAGGTCGTCAAAGGATTCGCAGACGACGTGGCCGGGCTGTTTCCGCCGGGGAGCTTCGACGCCGTGCTCAGCATCGACGTGTACGAGCACCTTCATCCAGACGATGCCGACGAGCATCTCAGGCAGGTCCACGCCGTGCTGAGGCCGGGGGGGCGGGCCATCATCATCACCCCCAACCGAGCCACCGGCCCCCACGACGTGACCCGCCAGATCTACCCCGAGGCGCGAGAGCCGATGGGCTTCCACCTCAACGAGGTCACCTACGAGGAGGTGGGATCCGGGCTGCGCCGGGTGGGGTTCGGGGCTATCAAGGCCAATGTTCCCCTCAACCCTTACCTGCCCTTCGACCGCGTTGTAAGCCTTCCCATCCGTGTCGCCGCCTGGGTGGAGCGCCGGCCGGCCATACGTGACTGCACCTCGCCCGCTGGCAAGGTCTACCGGCTGCTTGCCGGGCAGATCTTCGTCACCGCCTACAAGAGATAGCACCTCTCTGGCGGACGCCGCCCTGCCATCTTTCGCGATTCGGTCTCCCGAGTCGGGGACGGACCTGGGAATCTTGCCGGGACTGGACGACGAGGCGCGCCTGGAGGCCTCGATGGCTCGGCCCCTGCCCGTGAGCGGGGGGAGGTAGCGCCGGAGCGCGTCAAGCTGGTCCTTTCGACCGCATCGATGCTTGTTCTTCACCCGCCCCTCGCGAGTGGAAGTCGGGTGTGTCGTTGCACGCGCAGGTCAGCTCGATGGTTAGAAGCTTCCAGGCGCGCCGGCACAGGATGCGCGAGAGGGCCGCCGCCCCGGACCCTCGTGCGGCGTCCGGATCCGCGAGCGGACCCGGTACGCTTTCAGGGCCAGGGATCATCGCGCGGCAACGGCACCGCATCTGGGAGCCGCCTGGGGCGGTCCGTCTCGCCGCTCTCCATGGTCACGGCCTCGGACCTCCCGTGTTCGGCCAGCGCGAGATCGAAGCTGGGGCGAGTGCGATCGAAGCTGGAGCGAGTACGCGGGCGGGAAATGACCTTCGTCAGTTCGCTCGAGTCTCGGGACGCTACCGTCGCCTCCTGGGCGGCCCACACCCCGCCAGCCAGCCCGCGAGCCATCCCCTGGACGGTCCGCACCACGGGGGAGGGTCATGTGAAGGCGGTCATCCAAGCGGGCGGACGAGGCACGCGTCTCATGCCCTGCACCTCGGTCTCGCCCAGGCCGCTCATGCCCAGGCCGCTCATGCCCGTCGGGGCGAAGCCGGTCCTCGAACTCTTGGTGAAGTGGCTGCGCCGCAGCGCCATCGAGGAACTCTACGTCACGACCGGTTACCTCGGGCACCTCATCCGCAGCTTCTGCGGCGACGGGCGCCAGTGGGGCCTGCACATCGTCCGCACGGAGGAGACGGAGCCGCTCGGTACCATCGCCTTCACAGCCCTGCAGGGGCGAGGGACGCACGTGCGGTGAGTTCGTGCACGGCGGCTCACCAAGCACTCACCGGGACTCAGGCCGGGCGACGAGGTCCGGCTGCGGTCGCTTACCTTTGTCGCCAGCGTCCGCTGCGTCCTCCACGGCGGAGCCACCGGCGCCCCCACCACCATGACACCGTCCGCCAACTCATGGTCAGCCATGACACCATCCGTCACGAGGGGGCCCGCCATGGATGAGGTCAGGGCCCACTGCAGCGCGGGGGCGCGGCGGTTGCCCGCGCGCGCCGCCGGATGGGATGCCGGGGGCGACCTCGCGCCCGGTCGGAGTAGCGCCCGCCGCCTAGCGGTCAACCTGGGCTCCAATGCCGCCTACTTCGTCCTGAGCACGCTGCTCATGCTTTGGTACGTGCCGTTCCTAGTCCGCCACCTGGGGGTGGCCGCCTACGGCATGGTGCCCCTGGCACACTCGCTGGTGATGTACGCCGTCGTGGTGTCCGATGGGCTCCAGACCGCCATCTACTGTCACCTCGCCATCCACCTGAACCGGGGGGACGGCCCGGCGGCCCAGCGCACCTTCGACGCCGCCGCCCTGCTGACGCTCGCGGCCTGCGCCCTGCTTGCCGTGCCGTTCGCCGGCTTCACCCTGGTGCTCCCGCGCGTGCTGGACGTGCCGCCCCACCTCGCCGGGGCGACGCAGTTCCTGTTCGCGGGGACGGCGCTGGCCATGACGGGTGGCATCTTGTCGGGCCTGTTCGGCACGCCGTCCGTGGTCCTGCACCGCTTCGACCTGCGCAACATCGCGCGTGGGGCGGCGCTGGCTACGCGGGTGGGCGTGCCCGCGCTTTGCTTCGCCCTTTGGCCCGCCAGCCTTTGGCACGTCGGGCTGGGCCTCGTCGCCTCCGTCCTCGTCGGCCTGGCCTGCGAGATCTTGGTCTGGCGCCGGCTGACCCCGGGACTGCGCTTCGCGCCCCAGGCGGCGGAGCGGAAGGCGATGCGGCCCCTGCTCGGCCTCGGCGGTTGGTCCTCGGCCAACATGCTCGGGTGCATGGTCCTCATGCAGACCGACCTGGTCCTGGTCAACCTGCTGTTCGGCCCCGAGACGACGGGACGCTACGGGGCGCTCCTCCTCTTCCCCGTCCTGATCCACGCCACGGCCGAGACCGTGGTGCCCGTGCTCAGCCCTATGATCATGGCCCGCTACGCCGCAGGCGACACCCGGGCCGTGCGGGACCTGGTCACGCGCTCGGTCCGGCTCCTCGCCGTTGGCCTCGCCCTGCCGGCGGGCCTGCTGTGCGGCCTCGGCGGACCGGCCCTGGCCCTGTGGCTCGGGCCGGAATCCGCCGCGATGGGGACCGTCCTGGCGCTGCTCGTCGGGCACTTGGCCGTGAACTTGGCGCTCCGGCCCGTGGCTTACGTCCTCACCGCCTACGGGCGAATGCGGGCGCAGGCCCTGGTCACCCTGGCCCTGGGCCTGGTCTACCTGCCCCTGGCGGTCATGCTGGCCCGCTGGGCCGGGTGGGGCGCCGCCGGGGTCGCCGCCGCCGGCGCCCTGGTCTGGACCGCCAAGAACGCGGGTTTCCTCGCGCTGCTCTGCGCCCCGGCGCTTGGGATGCGCTGGCGGGATCTCGGCCGGCCCGCGCTGGGCGGCGCCGTCGGCGTGGCCGCCCTCTGGCTGGCTGGGCACCTTGTCCTCGCGCTGTGGCCCTCGCCGGGTTGGTTCTGGCTCGCCGGGCTCGCGACCCTCCTGTCGTTGGCTTACGCCCCGCTCGCCTGGACACTCCTCGACGCGGCCGACCGCACCCTGGCGCGCGGCCTGCTCGCGCGCCTCCAGCCCCGAAAGGTCCTACCATGCTGAACTGGCGCCGTCCCGTCCTCGCCCTCTACGACAGGCACATCGCTCGCTCCCCCTTGCCGGCCCATCGCCGGTACCTGGCGGCCTTCCACGAACTGCCGGTGGAGGACCGCCGCAGGATCCAGGCCCGGAACCTGCGGCGGCTGCTCCTTCACGCCGAGCGGCACGTGCCCCACTACCGCGCCCTGCTCGGACGGCTCGGGGTGGTCCGCGGCGACGTCGTGGACCTCACCCGGTTCCGGAACGTGCCCCTGCTCACCCGCGACCTGCTGCGCGATCGTTTCGACGACCTGGCGAGCGAGGACCTTGCGACCCGGGACTGGTATCGGAACGCGTCCGGTGGCAGCACCGGCGAGCCGGTGGCGGTTCTCCAGGACCGGGATTACGAGGCGATCGGGACGGCGGCCATCGAGATGCATTACGGCTGGGCCGGGCGCCGGCCGGGGGAGCCCCTGGTCAGACTGTGGGGCTCCGAGCGCGACGTTTTGCAGGGAGGGCAGGGCTGGCGCAACCGGGTCGGCGGCTTCGCCCGCAACTTGGTCTTCCTCAACTCCTTCTACATGACCCGCGAAGGCATGGCCCGCTACGTGGATGTGATCCGGCGCCGGCGCCCGGTCGTCATCGAGGCCTACGCCGAGAGCGCCTACGAACTCGCGCGCTACGTGGCCGAGACCGGCGCCCGCATCGAGGGGGTGCGCGCGGTGGTCACCAGCGCGACCACGCTCTACCCGTTCATCCGCGAGGAGGTGGAGCGCGCCTTCGGCTGCCCCGTCCTGAACCGCTACGGGTCGCGCGAGGTCGGCAGCTTCGCCGGCGAGCGCCGGTCCGGGGCCGGGCTGGACGTATTCACGGCCACGCACTGGGTGGAAGTGGTCGACGAGGCGGGGGGCGCCTGCGCGGAGGGGGAGGAGGGCGACGTGGTGGTGACCTGCCTCACCAACCTCGCCATGCCCTTGATCCGATACCGCATCGGCGACAGAGCGGTTGTCGGCGAGTCGGTGGGCTCGCCCACAGCCTCGGTGGAGCGGCTCCGGAGCGTCACGGGGCGCAGCATCGACACCTTCGTGCGCCGGGACGGGTCGACCGTGCCGGGCTACGCCTTCGTGCACTTCCTGGGGGTGGTCTATCACTCGGGCTGGATCCGGAAGGTGCAGGTCGTCCAGCGCGGCTACGACGACGTCCTGATCAGGATGGTCGCGTCCGGCGAACCGCCGCCGGGGCTGCTCGAGAATATCCAGCGGGCCCTGCACCAAGTCTTAGGGCTCGCCTGCGGGATCACCTTCGAACGCGTCAACGAGATCATGGCGCAGGCGTCGGGTAAGTATCGTTACGTCATTTCGGACCTGAGCGGCGATCGGCCCTTCCTCGAACCCGGACGCTCGCGAAAGAGACCTCATTCCGAGGTTGGCTGAACGTGGCGTCTCCCCTGCGGGAATGAGGGTTGGCCCGCTCTCGCTATGACGGCTTCGGCACTGTCGCTTGGCTGCGCTGGCCTTTCCTGGGCGTTCCTTCTCTCTGCTTCCGACCGGACGAGGGCGTATGCCCTCGTCCGGAGGCTGCTCGACAGCTGTCCCTGGCCGGGCAGGTCGAATGCGGATCCCGACCTTCAGGCGCCGGGGCTGATCGCCCCGGCCCCCGGCCTAACGCGCGTCAGACGACCCAGTCCCACGGGTTGGCGTCGCTCACGCCCGTGAGGTGGATGCTCTGGCCAGTGCTCAAGGTGAGTGCCATGTCGTGTCTGCCGGAGCAGTCGATATCGAGTGTGTGGAACGACTCGAGCGTGATCCCGTCGGTGAGCTCGAAGTGATCGATGCCCGGCTCGAAATCGCGCACGGTCGCCGTCCCTCCATCCCGTCCGGGCCCTGCCCCGAACACGAACGTGTCGGCACCGCGGCCCCCGAAGAGCAGATCGTTCCCACCCTCGCCGAACAGCACATCGTCGCCGGCCCCGCCCTTGAGCGTGTCGTCGCCCGCGCCCCCGTGGAGCACGTGGTTGCCATGACCGCCCGAGATCCCACCGTCGGAAGCATTGCTGAGCAGGACGTCGTTGGAGGCGCCGGTCGCGGCCCTTTCCGTGGCCCCCGCGCCGCCGCTCGTGACGGTAGCAAGCTGGTCCGTCACCGGTTCGGCGGCAGCGGTTGCGGCGGTGGCCGTTTCTGGCGCGGCGGTGGCGGTGGCGGCGGTGGCCGTCACTGGCTCGGCGGTGGCGGCGGCGGCGGTCGTTTCTGGCGCGGCGGTGGCCGTGGCTGGCGCGGTGTCAGCGGAAGTGTCCGGCAGCGACCCGTCGCTGCCGCGGGCAGCGCGGGCATCGGCAACCGTCATCGGATCAGGCGTGACGGGTGCCGCATCGACATCCCAGGAGCTACCGCTGGACGAGCCCGAAATCGCGAGCCGGCCCGAGCCGTACGATACGTCGCCCCGGAACGTGTTGTCCTGCTCCCAGAAGGCGAAATTGTAGCTCCCGTTGTCGTGTGCGGTGTTGCCCTCCAGGGTGGAGGGGGCGGTGGCGCCGTTCTCGTCGAACCCGCTGCCCCCGTTGCTCCAGGCCAAGTTGTGGACGAGGGTGTGGCCGCCCGACTCGCTCCCCGCATCCGAACGCTGGCCACCGAGCTTGAAGCCGACGCCGTCGCCGGCAGGGTTGCCCGAGGCGTCGAAGCCATTGGCGAACGCCCAGTTGCCCTCAAGACGGACCGCCCCGGCCTGCGTCCCGTCCTGCACGTTGAACAGGTCGAAGCCGTCGTCCGAGTTGCCCCAGGCACGGTTGCCGCTCAGCACGTTGCCCTCGCCCGTACTGCTGATCTGGAACCCGTCGGCATTGTCCCCGTGCAGGTCGCGATTGTCGTGCGAATCGTTGTTCAGGAAGAGGTTGTTACCGCCCGTGCCGTAGAGCGATATGCCCTTGCCATCCCATTCCGACTGCGCGCCGTTGTGGTGCACGTCGAGCCGTTCGATGATGTTGTCGTGCGAGTTCCCCTGCATGATCAGGCCCCCTTCGGAGCCGTTGCGGATCTCGATACCGACGAGGTGGTTCCAGGACGCGTCCTGCATGTTGATGACGTATTCGCCTTTGGGCAGGCTAGAGCCGTCCAAAATGGCGCGCTCGCCGGGGTAGCTTGCGACCGTAATCAGATTGTCGCTGGCGCCGTCGCTCTTGAGGTCTATGTCCGAAGTCAAAGCGTAGACGCCGCCGCGCAGCAGAATTGTGTCGCCGGGCTGTGCCTTGTTGTGAGCATATTCCAGCGAGGCGAATGGACTTTCCAACGTTCCGGCCTGAGAATCCGAACCCGTCAGAGAAACGTAGAAGGTGTTAGCCATGAATAGCTTTCTTTGAACGGAGGCTTGCTGCAAGGCGGCGCCCCCTAGGTTGGTTTTGATAAATTGCTCGCGATTGGATCAGCAAATTATCCTATACATTACCTACACGCATAGGTGATTTGCGCACAATCTAGAATTCCGTCCGGACGCGGTCTCGGCAGAGTCCGGCGGATGAGCAAAATTATCCTAGGTATATTGTAGTAATTTTCATGAATACATTCTTACGGCCCTCCTATATTTCGTAGCTTAACAATTCAAGCTGTTTAGGGTTCAATGTGGCCAGAATGTGTCCCCTTCGAATGCAGGCATTCCCGTTCGATGCTCGGCCTTGTCGGTGCAGGTGTTGTCGACAGGGGTGAAGTCGATGGATCGAAGGGCCGCCGAGCCGCTCGACTCATCGGTCACGGGGATGCAGGACGCAGGCTGGCGTCGGCGCAGACGTGCGGAGGCATGGCCGCTCGCGTCGTCGTCCAGCCAGTAGGATCGACAGAGTTATTGCCCCAAAAACACTTATACCGTTGCTGCCTTGAAACTTTCTACGCTGTGTCTGCTCGGTTAAATACAGTTGCTCTTGTAGCGACGTCGATCCGCGTCCAATCGGACGGCTGGCGCACTCTCGATGCAGTTGCCTCATCCGGTGCCGATCAGCCGCGCTTCGAGCAGATCGAGCTTGACCCGGCCGTACATCTGCCGCTTCACCAGCTTTAGGCGGGTAATCGGCCCTTCGGTCTGGCCATTCGACCATTTCTCCACCAGCGCCGCCGCGACAGCCCCCCTGTCTTTCGACAGGCCATTGGCGAAGGACACGAGGAGGCCGCGGGCAGCCTGATCGATCCAGGTATCGAGGTCCGGTGCTCTGCGCTCACGGATCATGGTCTGGAAGCCGGACAGGAGTGAACGGGCCTCGTCGAGCGCTGGTACCGCCGCCTCGATCATCGCTGACAACAAGCGCTGTATGCACGCGCCACGCGCACGTTCTGGAGGTCACAACGTTGCAGAGCCGCCCAGGACGCCACTGGGCGTGCTGTGAAGCGCGTGCCGGTAAGGAGCGCAATATGGCTCTCCCTGATCGTACAATTATCACTGACGATTATCGTATCGATGCGCCCTATCGGAGTCGGTTTACTGATTCCAGAACACCATACAAGCTGGATATTGATTATTTTTGATTGTATCGTCGGATCGGGGTATCTTTTAGTCCCGATTTCGCCAAATAAATGTAGTAATCATAGGATATTATGCATTTTATTACTGGCACCAAGCGTCATTTACACGGATGAAGCATGGATTTTGAAGTCTGTCTCGGCGATACGCAGAACATCAGAAATTTATCGATTGAACAAACCCTTGCCCATCAGCGCTAGGACTTTGCGTTGACGCACGGTCAAACCGAATGGGTGCCCCTCGAGTTCCGGCTGTTGCATCGGAGGCGCGGAGTCGGACAGGTTGCCCGACAAGATGGCACTGGGCGCCCAGAGACGGCCGTCGACTATCGTCCCGACCGATACCAGCACTTCGTCTTGGCTCTGATGTCGAACAATCAGCCCGTGAAATCCTAAGCTCAAATCATCCTGAAACAAGTCGCTGAGGCCTGCGACACGATTAGAAAAAGCCGCGCGGAACCGGCTGCT
>SXGU01468160.1_pt1 | contig 31298 bp, 29 predicted proteins | sample 3174531 | NCBI WGS metagenome assembly SXGU01 (sample SAMN11356863, study PRJNA531348) | freshwater metagenome | isolation source: freshwater sample F1-140 | place: China: Fuxian Lake, Yuxi | collected 2017-12-25 | reverse complement strand
CGGACATGTTTGCTCCTAGATGTAGTTCAGCCCCAACTCCCACACCAGTTCGCGGGTGGGATCGTCGAGCAGGGCGCAGATCAGGGCTGTACCCAGCTCGGGTTCGAGGGCGGCGGCATAGCGCTGCTGCTCGTCGCGGAAACTGAGCCGCTGGAAACCCAACACCGCCTGCCTGAAGTCCTGGGGACGGTCGTAGATCACCTCCTGGGCCCGTTCGCTCTGTTCCAGGGCCTCTTCGACAAACTGAGTGCCGAAGATCTCCTCGAGGGCGTTTTGCAATTGGCGGTGCAGCATCAGAAGGGATACACCTCGTCGAGCCGGCGGCGCAGGTGGGCCTGTTGCCGGCCTTTATCCGTCTGCCTGGCGCCCAGCGCGATCTCGATGGCCGGCCGGCGCAGCCAGGCGAGAAGCACCAAGCTCCAATCCACCGGCACGGTCTGCAGTTCGAGGCGCAGCACCAGGCAGGTGCGGATCAGTTTCTTCAACATCTCAAAAGTACTGGGCGATGTTGCGCTCGATGCGCTCCAGGATCGGCACCTGGCCCGCTTCGGCGGTGAAGGGCTGGCCGGTGACCCGCTCGAAGAGCCCGATATAGCGCTGGGCCACCTGGATGCGGATCTCGTCGTCGAGGGCGGGGATGTTCTGGTCGGTGATGCCCCGCTCCTTGAGCCAGAGGCGCAGGAACTCCTTGTCCAGGCTCTCGGGTTCCTCGCCCCGGGCGTGGCGCTCTTGGTAGGTGGCCCCGATCCAGTAGCGCGAGGAGTCCGGGGTGTGGATCTCATCGGCCACCGTCAAACGCCCTTCCTCGTCGAGGCCCATCTCGTATTTGGTGTCCACCAGGATCAGGCCCTGCCGGGCGGCCACCTCGGTGCCGCGCGCAAAGAGGGCCAGGGCGGCGTGCTCCACCTTTTCCCAGGTGTTGCGGTCCACCAGCCCGCGCTCGAGGATCTGCTTGGGCGAGATCGACTCGTCGTGGTTGTCGGACTTGGTGGTGGGGGTGATGATGGGGGCGGCGAAGGGCTGATTCTTGACCATGCCTTCGGGCAGGTCCACGCCGCAGAAATTGCGCACGCCCTTGTTATAGTTGGTCCACACCGAGGTCGAGGTGCTGCCGGTCAGGTAGCGGCGCACCACGATCTCCACCGGCAGTATCTTCAGCTCGCGGGCCAGGGTGACGTTGGGATCGGGCACCGCCAGCACCTGGTTGGGGACCAGGTCGCGGGTCTGCTCAAACCAGTACTGGGCGAGGCGGTTGAGCACCTCGCCCTTGAAGGGGATGGTGCCCAGGATGCGGTCGAAGGCACTCTGCCGGTCGGTGGTGATCAGGATGCGTTTGCCGGACAACAGATATATGTCGCGGACCTTGCCCTGTTGGTACTGGGCCTGCCAGCGCGGGTACCGGGCCTCCAGCAGGCAGTTGTCCAGCTGAGGAGCGATTTGCTCGCGGGTGATCATAACTTATCCCTCTCCTCGATTCTGGGTTGGGGTCACCTTAAGTTGACTTCGATTTCGCAGCGGCCCGCCTCCAGCTTCAGGCTCAGGCGCCTGCCCTGGGGTGCATAGCTGTATTCCCCCTCGGCCAGGGCGCGCCCGTTCAGCTTCAGGCTGCGGGGCCGGGTGCCGGCGCTCAGGCGCAGGGTGCAGGGGGCGCCGGCCTGCACCAGGGCGCTCAGCCGGCTGGCCCCCTGGTGAAAAACCATATCCACCGGCTGGTCGGCGCGGACCAACTCGGTGCGCAGCTGCAGATAGGTGCCGCCGATCAGCCCGTACACCGCCGTGGCCGCCCGCACCCCGCGCCGCACGAATACCAGGCCCGCGTCGCTGCGTATACCCTCGATGTTGAGGGCCTCGGCCTCTAGGTCGCGCCACAGCACCCAGTCGGTGCTGCCGCTGCGCACCACCTTCACCCCCTGCCCACCGCGGCCGCTCAGCTGTTCGGGGCGCAGATTGGAGCGCCCGCCCGTCGGCCGGGGCACCAGCACGGCCAGGAACTGCAGGCTGGTCCCGCTCTGGCTCAAACTCAGATAGTCGGTGCGCTCGGCCTCTAGCGCCGCCGGGGTGCGCCCCCGCCCCATCTGCGCGGGCTCCAGACAGTGGATTTCGAGGCCGCAGCCCTCGCCCCGGATATAGGCCCGGCCCTCCTCGGCCAACTCCAGCGGGCAGGTGGTGTGCAAGAGCCACTCGGCCCGAACCGGCGCCGGAGCGTCCACCTGATCGGCGACGACGAAATAGTCGGGTTTAATATAGGTGATGCGCCGGCGGAAACCACGCAGCACTGGATAGGCCCGCCCGGCCTCGCCGGCAACGAAGTCCAGCACCCCCGAGGTGAAGAACCCCTCGATGGTGCCCTGGTGGGTGCGCGGATCGGCCCGCCACTGGCTGGGGGTGCGGCGCTGTGGCTGGCCCTCGATCAGCAGGGTATTGCAGGCGAAGGTGTTGAGGAAATAGTTGTCCAGCTCGTACTGGCGCTGCGACAATTCCGGTTCGCCCGAGGCCGCCTCGGGCAACTCGCCGCAGAGGGCCTGGCCAGCCACCCGCAGGGCAAAGCCGTTCTGGTCCCCCCGGTCCTTGCCCATGGCCGGGCCGGCGCGCAGGCGCAATTCCACCCCGTCCTCCCCGCGCAGGAAGACCAGGCCCGCGTCCTCCAGGTACAGGGAGGAAGGGAGCGGAATCGGGGCCGGGACCAGTTGTTCGTCGTACCACAGGTACTCCCAGGGCCCCTCGAACCACACCTGTCCGCCCAGCGCCCCGCCCAGGGGTGTGGTCTGGCCGTCGCTGTCGCACTGGAGGAAATCGGCCCCCAGCATTGGGAAGAGTTCCACCGCTGCCAGGTGCAGGCCGGGACCAGCCTCGCCTCCGGCGCTGAAGCGCACCACCGCGCTGTCCAGCAGGTCGGCCTTGCAGATCTGGAACCAGGCCTGCCCCTGGGAGGCAGCGGGAAAATCGATGCGCAGCTCGGGCACCCGCAGCCGCACCTCGGCATTGCCCGGGGCCCCGTCGCCGCCCACCGCCAGTTCGGCGTTCTGCTCCAGGGGCAGGATGGCCGGATGTTCGCCGGGCCGCACCCCCAGGTGGCTGAGGCGGTAACCGCCGCCCTGGCCGGCGGCGCAAAAGGAGAGGCCGTCGATATGGCCCAGCCGCTGCGGATCGCAGACGGCAAAACGCCAGCTGCGGTCGTCGATGGTCAGGGTGCAGGTGCCGGTGCCAGCATCCCAACCCATCACCACCGTGTACCAGACCTGGGGTTTATACGGCCGGCGGTGCAGCTGGCGGTAGAACCAGTCCAGGGGTGTACCGCGCGGCACAGCCAGCCCCTGACAGGAGGCTGCGGCCTGAAGCCCACCATCCTGTAAAACGCCGGCCAGATAGAGCAACACGTAGCGGTAGTGGTGGGGGGAGGGCGGCTGAAAGGTGGCCCAGCAGCGCGTATGGGGCGGGCGCCTCAGATCAGCGGCATCGCTGCTGGCCAGCAGTTGGGCCGGGTAGGCCCGCAGCCCCACATCGAGACACAGGTCCGGCCCCCCCTGGCGGCGCAGAGCTTCGAAGAAAAGCACCCCGTGGCGCAGCGCGCAGATATCCCACCAGCCCGTGCCCTCGCAAAACTCCCCCTGGCGGCCGAAACTGGATGGCAGCACCTGGGTCTGGAAGAGCCCGGTCCAGTACTCGACCCAAGCGGGTGCTTCGGGCTCCTCGGGGAGCAGGGCCAGGCTGGCCAGTCCGGCGGCGGCCAGGCACACCCAGGCGGCACTGGTGTTGAGCGGCGCCCCCTCCCACTGCTGGCGGAAGGCGCGCACCTGGCGGGTGAGGGCCTGGCGCAGCAGCCGGCGCTCCTCTTCCTCCAGAAATGCACCTAACCAGTCGTGGACCAGAGTCAGGCCGGTCAGCGCGTACGCGGCCTGTACCCCGTCGGGTGCAGCCGCCGGCCCCCACTGCGGCCAGCCAGCCATCTCCAGAGCCCAGTCGCGGGCGCGGACGGCGTAGCGCGGATCCCCGCTGAGCAGGTGGGCAAAGGCCAGCACCTGGCCATACCCCTGCAGGGCGTGGCCACAGGTGTAGAACTGGTAGTGGACGCGCAGATAATCCCGCGAGTACCCGGTCTCGTCCTGGGCCAACAGCGGGCCCGGGGCGGGGCGGGAAGGCAGGGGGTCGCGCAGCAGTTGGTCGGCGGTCTGGAGCAACAGGTGATGGCAGGCGGCATACGGTTCGCGGGCCGACCGCTCCCGCAGGCGGGGCAGTTCGGCGGCAGAAAAAAAAAGGCGGGGGGAAGGGCGGGGCCGATCCGTCTGCATGGCTGGCGGCGACACTGGTTCTGGGGAGGGGTAGAAGGTAGCCGGCTGAGGGCGAGCCGTCAATACTCGGGCCGGGCGGCCATCTTGATTTTCCCCGGCGCGCGGTGTATGTTAAGGCCGCTATGAAGACCCTCGCGATCCTGGTGCTGGCCCTCTTGGTGGGAGGCTGCGGCGGCAAGGAAGAAGCCTCCGAACTGGCGGCTTATCTGAAAACGCTCCAGCGCTTCCAGCCCTTCAATCAGCAGGTCCAGCGCTATATCAACTTCTTCGAGGCCCCCGGCCGGCCGGTGAGCCAGACCGAGATCGAAGGAGCCCGCACCCTGCTGGCCGAATACGCCCAGGCCGTCGCAACCCTCAGCACCGCCTCCATCAAGGGCGACGACCTGCGCGAGGCCCATAACTTCTACCTCCTCACCTGCCAGCACGCCCAGCAGTTGAGCGCCGATACCACCGGCGGCACCCGGCAACAGATCCGCACCGTGACCTTTGCCCTGCACACCCTGCGGGCCTACATCACCGGCCGCTTCTACCCGGGCCTAGAAGTGATGTTGACCCACAAGGAAGTCAAAGGCGACCTGCAGCCGCCGGCCTGGCCCGAGTAGGTTTTCCCTCCGCCCCACCTGCCCCCATTCCGCTCGCCTATTCAGGCAGCGTGTGCCCAATGCCAAAGCTGCGGGTGATCTTGCCACTGGTCATCAGCGAGACCATGCCGGCAGAGGAAGTGCCGATCATCAGCGCCTCGACCAGCGGCGGGCTGACCGCTCCCGGCGCCTGCCAGGCGACGATGAAGTTGGCGCCTGTCCCCCCGCTCCGGTCCTGCTCGTCGATCACGTAGCTGGTGGTTTCCAGGGGATTGAGCATCAGCGGTTGCCGGAGGTGTGAACGGACCAGCTCCCCCTTGGTATTGTAGTAGTCGACCCGGGTGAGTTCGATCTTTTTTTCCAGATCGATGTTGTGGATGGAGAGCATGGCCGACAACTCGCGGGTCTGCTGGCTGTCGAAGTAGAAGATACTCGAATAGATGGGCACGTAGATGAACTGGCCCACGAAGGTGGCCGGGGGGTCAGGGTAGAGCGCCCGGATATCGGGGGGTTGCGGGGGGGGTGGCGCTGGCCGCCCCGGACTGGCCGGCTGAGGTCTGCGGTTGTGAGCCGCCGCAGCCCAGCGCCAGCAGCAGAAGCAAATAACCGAGGCCGACAAAAATGCCTTTCATAGTCAATTCTCCCGCAATAGATCCCCGGCGCGCTTGACAGGCAACGCCACACGCCAATATTCTGGGGCAATATAGTGAAGGGCTCCGCAACAGAACAACCAGCCGCCGGCTGAGGCACCCCGCATTCCCCATCCAACCCCTTCCTTGATGCGGCACCGTGGCCTTCGCCAAGACCTGACCATCACCACCAAGCAAGGAGATCGCCATGGAATACCGCTATCTGGGAAAAACCGGCGTGCAGGTGTCGGAGTTGTGCCTGGGGGCGATGACCTTTGGCGGCCGCACCGACGAGGCCGAGGGCCGGCGCATCGTCCACCGCGCCCTGGAGGCCGGCATCAACTTCGTCGACACCGCCAACGTCTACAACCAGGGCCGCTCCGAAGAGATCACCGGCAAGGCCCTGGAGGGGGTGCGCGACCAGGTCTTTCTGGCCACCAAGGTCCACGGCAAGATGGGGGAGCGGCCCAACGACATGGGCAACTCGCGCTACCACATTATCCACCAGGTCGAGGCCAGCCTCAAGCGCCTGCGCACCGACCACATCGACCTGTACTACCTGCACCGGCCCGACGCCAACACCGCAGTGGAGGAGGAGATCCGCGCCATGGACGATTTGGTGCGGCAGGGCAAGATCCTCTACGCCGGCACCTCCCACTACCAGGCCTGGGTGCTGCAAAAGGCCCTCAGCTACGCGGCCCAGGCCGGGCTGGCCCCCTTTGTGGCCGACCAGCCGCGCTACAATGTGGTCAGCCGCCAGATCGAGGCCGAGTTCCTGCCCTTCTGCCAGGACAGCGGCTACGGGGTGGTGCCGCACAGCCCGCTCTTCGGGGGGGTGTTGACCGGCAAGTACCGGCGCGGCCAGGCCCCGCCCCCCGATTCGCGTGCCGGCCAGCCCAACAACAACATGGCCGAACGATTGGCCGAGACCAGTTATGCAGCAGTGGACGGGGTGGGTGAGGTGGCCCAGGCGCGGGGGAAGAGCATCTCGCAGGTGGCCATCCAGTGGACCCTGGCCAACCCACTGGTCAACTCGATCATCATCGGGCCGCGCACCCTGGAGCAGTTGGAGGACAACCTGGGCGCTGCCGGCTGGCGCCTGACACCCGAAGAGGTGGAGCGCCTCAACGCCCTGGCCCCGCCGCTGAAGGATTAAAAGCTGACGGGAGATCCCCATGCTGCACCACACCCTCGCCACCTTCGCCCTTGCCGCCCTGTTGAGCGGCTGCGCCCATGAGCAGATTGCCACGCCGAAACCCCCGGCGGCGCAGCCGGTCGTCTCTGGGGTCATCACCCAGATCGGCGGCCACGGCAACGCCTATACCAGCGTGCTCAGCAGCAGCTACGAGCGCTTGGGCCTGAAAGCCGGCGGGCAGATCCTGCTGGCCTTCCCCGACACCACCCTCACCCTCCTGCTCGGCGAGGGCTACACCGCCGTGCCCAGCGGCGAGCCGGTGGCCGTATTACATCCGGAAGGTCTGACGCTAGCGGTGCGCGACGGCGAGTTCGCCAGCCGGTTTTCCGTCGCTGCCGGCGACTCGTTCCAGCTCTCTCCTCCCACGGCCCTGCCAAAAAGGTGATCCGCCCCCTGGGCCAGGCGCGGTTTCGACACCGGAGACCGCATGGTGGGGACAGGAGAACGCAGGATGGCAACGCCCTTCCGCTTGTTGCTCAGACAAGCTGCATGCGGTCAAACTGGGGGTGGTAGACCTCGTTGAAGAAACGCCGGCGTTCCGGCGGCAGCGAGGCGAGCACCGCCGGGAAGAGCAGAAATCCCTTCAGGTCGAACAGGACCTTCTCTTTGTCGGTCAGTTGCTCGGGCACTCAGGATCTCCTTTGGGTGCCGCGGGGACGAAGCAGGCTGGGTACTAGCGGCGGTTCAGCGGCGGCTCTGGTGGGTGAAAGCAAATTTCACCGGCGCCACAGCGACGATGCCCGCCGTCTCGCCGTCGAAGGCACCCGCCGCCTCCAGCGCCCCGACTATCGCCTCGACTGCCCCTTTGCCGACGACCAGTTCCGTCGCTTCGCGCGCCGTGGAAACCGGGCTGGGTGCGCCGTCGAGACGGGCGTGGCTCAACCGGCTGATAGTTGCCCCGCCGGCACCTGCCGCCATGGCCACATGCACCAGGTCGCTGGCGCGCCCCTCGTTGCAGATGAGGGTCAGGTTGACCAGGTTCTCCAGATAGTTCCGCTTCCTGGCCCCTCTCTCACCTCCCTCCAGCGCCCGTTTGCGCCAGGCAGCCGACCCCTTGAGCTCGTCGACGGCGGCGATGATCTGCTCGATGCTGGCCGAATGGCGCTGGCCGCGGATAACCATGTTGTTGAGCACCCCCATGCCCAGGGGGGTGCTGTAGATAAACCCCGCGCCGAACTGGTCGAGCCGGCCGGCGTCGATCAGCGAGCCGAAGATGTCGGCGGCCTCGTGGCCGGCGACCACGGCGTGGACCACGTCCTTTTCGGCCGGCAGGGCGACGCGGATCAGGCCGAGTTTATCCCGCAGCCCCGTGCCCCCGCCGGTGGTGACCTGCGGCATGGGTATGCCCAGGCTGAGAATCGCCTTGACGATGTTGTTTCCCCGGCCCCGCTGCACCGTGCAGGTGATGCTGGCTAGATCGCCCTGCAGGGCCACCTGGTCCGCTCCCGGAATCGGGGTCAGGGGCTGCTCATTCCAGGCCGAACCCCTGACCATGGCCACCTCTTCGCTGAAGGCGCTGCCGTGGCCGGGCACATTCAGCCCGCACACCGCGGCCAGGCCCTGCAGCGCGGCCTCGACAGAACCCTCTGGCACATGGAAGGTGATCTTGTCAGCCGGCTGCTCTTCTAGCCCGATCCCCGCGCCGATGCCCAGGACCCCGCTCTTGCGTCGCAGCACACTGACCCGGCTCGCCTGGAGGTGGTAATCCTTCACCCCGAGGGCTTCCAGGGCAGCCAGGGCTTTGGTGGTAAACGAGCGGTACACGGTGCAGGTGATCTGCGCGGCCTTGATGGTTTCCATGGTCTCCTCCTAGGCGGCCTGCGGCGCTTCTTTGATTTCCGCTTCGCGCTGGCCGGTCACGTATAGCCCCACCAGCAGCACCGAGAGGATAGGCCAGACCGAGGCCAGGGCCAGGATGCCGAAGCCCTCGATGCTGCCCACCTGGCTGCTGATGCCCAGTCCCATAGCCAGCACCAGGGGCACGGTCACCGGGCCGGTGGTCACCCCGGCGCTGTCCCAGCCGATATTGACGAACTCCTCGTTCGAGATGACCGTGAGCACCACCAGCACCAGGTAAGGTGGCACCAGCATCCAGATCAGCGGCCAGTCGTAGATGATCTTGAGCACCCCGAAGGCGATGCCCACCCCCACGCCGATGGCCACCGCCTGCATCAACAGGGATTTCTTGAAGGTGCCCACGGTCAATTCCTCCACCGTGGCCCCCAGCGCGTTGAGGGCCGGCTCTGCCAGGGTCGCGCCGTAGCCCATCATAAAACCGAAGAAGACCACCACCAAAATGCCGAACATGCCGTCAAAAAGCGGCCCGCGCAGCGGGGTGAACGAATACTGCCCGGTGTCGGGATCGTAGTTGTCGGGATGGTAGGGCAGGCTCTCGTACCCGTCTTCGGTCTTGCGGTGGAAGAACTGCTCCACCTCGCCCTCCGCCGTGATGGCCTTGGCGACGATGGCGGGCTCGAAGTTGTTGATCACCTCGTGCTGCTGGCTCATCTCCACCGCCTTGAAGGAGGTGGGCAGGTTGGCGCCGATCTCGCTGCCCAGGCGGGAGAGGCCCAGCTCGATGCCGATGCTGAAGAGCGCCATGCCGATCACCGAAAAAACGATGCCCAGGGCGATCTCGTCGGCCCGCCTGATCCTTTCGCGCAGCACCAACAGGAGCACGAGGATGAGGAAAAAACTCAGGGGCACGATGGCCTGCAGCGAGGCCAGGGTGTTGCGCACCAGCAGTTCAACCGCGTCGACTCCTCCGGCGCGCACCGCCGACAGCGCCACCAGCCGCTCCCGGACCTTTTCCTCGGAGCCAAACACCCGCAGCCGCTGCTCGGGGCTGCCGCTGGTCAGCAGCCACTGCTCAAAGGCCGCACCGCTGCCGAAGATCGCCGCCTTGGCCCCCTCGTCGCCGGCGAGTTTGGCGACGTAGTCGTCGAGTGCCCTGACATCGCCGTCGAAAAAGGCGCGCCGGGCCTCCGGGCTGCCCTTTTTGAGCACGTAGCCCTGCAGTTCCGCGTCGTCGGCAAAGAGAAAGCGCGCCTTCTCGCGGTTGGCGCTGCTGCTGAACTCGACCTCGCTCATCGGTTTGGGGACACTACCCAGGAAAAACATCCCCAGGCCCATTACCGCCAGGATGGGGAAGGCCGAGGCCAGGGTGACCACCCCGAAACCGCCGCCCCCCCCTTCGCTGCCCTGCGAGGCCGCCCGGGAAATGCCGATACCCAGGGCCAGCACCAGGGGCACGGTCACCGGGCCGGTGGTTACGCCGCCGCAATCCCAGGCCAGGCCCGTGATGTACACCAGGTTGGGGTCGAAATAGGCCCAGATCGACACGCCTCCCCCCACGGCATAGAGGATGTAGATGAAGGGCTTGAGCGACCAGTTGTAGAGGAAGCGCAACATGCCGAAGAGCACCGCCACCCCGACCCCGGCGCCGACGGACCACACCAAATAGGAGGAGTATTTGTTCAGGAGGAGGAAGAGCAGGGGTGCGTCCCAGGCCCTCACCGAGGAGCCGGCGGTCTTGAGCACCCCGATGGCCGGCTCGGCGAAGGTGGCGCCCACGCCGAGGATAAAGGCAAAGATCAGGATGACCGGCACCACGGTCTTCTGCGGCAACTTGACCCCGCAGATCTCGCCCAGGGGCATCAGGCCCAGGAAAAGCCCTTCCATAAAAAAAGCCAGGCCCAGGATCACCACCCCGATGCCCAGGGCCACCACCACGGCGTTGGCCACCGGCAGGCCGAGCACCACCAGCTGGAAGAGCACCAGGTAGGCGACGATCATCGCCACCGACTTGATCTGCTCCAGCACCTTGCCCCAGATATAGGGGCCGATCATGCCCAGGGCCTGGTTGAGGGAGAGCTTCACTCTTGGGGGGGTCACTTCTTTAACCATAGGTCGCTCCTGTGCCGCCCCCACGCCACCAGGCAGGTAGGCGGGCCTTCGTGGTCCATGCCAACAAGTATAACACCTCCCACCCTTCTGCACTACCCCAGGGCTTTGCGCACCACCGCCAGCAGCTTATCGGTGCGCACCGGCTTTTTGATCACCCCCAGCGCGCCCTGGAAGGCCTCCTGGCCCTTGATCTCGGTGGCCATCTCCTCGCTGCACAGAGCCACCTTGGCCTGGGGGTCTAGTTTGCGTAGCCGGGCAAAGGTCTCTTCGCCCGATAGGTCGGGCAGGCCCAGGTCCAGGAGTACCAGGCCGATCTTGGGCCGCTCCTGATAGTAGAGCCGCAGCCCCTCGATGGCCGTGCTGCCCTCCAGCACGGTGAAACCGTAGTACTCCAGCTGCCGGCGCAGGGTGCTGCGGGCGATGGGCTGGTCGTCGATGACCAGGATGGACTTGGTGGCCGGCGGCTTGAGCGTCACCCTCTGATCCCCTGGGCCTCGGGCCGCCACGCCCACCCTTCCCTCACCTCGACCACTGGCCGGCCCTGGTGATCCACCCATACCCCGCAGGGACCGCCCCCCTCGCTGATCTCCAGCCACAACTCCCGGCCCTCCATACTCAGGGCGGGCTGATAGTACTTGGCCACCTGGCGGGCGTCGGCGCCGATATAGTGCCCGGTGATGGCCAGCCGAAAGCGGTCGGCGCTGGTATTGGGCGGGCTGCCGTGGATCAGCGAGCCGTTGAAGAAGATCGCGTCTCCCGGCTCCATGGGCACCGACACCGCCTCCAGGCCCGCCGGCACTGGCACACCCACGTCGGTGAAGCTCAGGGTGGTATCGGCCTTCTGGGTGCAGAGCATGGGCAAGAGGTGGCTGCCAGGCACCACCTGCAGGCAGCCGTTCTCCTCGTCGGCCGCTTCGAGGGCCATCCACGCCGCCATACAGGTGCCTGGCTGGGCCTTGAGGTAGAACTGATCCTGGTGCAGGGCCTGGCCCCGCGAGCCGGGCGGCTTGAAGTAGACCATGCCCTGCACCAGCAGCGGGGCCTGGCCGGTCAGCAGCGCCATCCAGCGGGCGAGGCGCGGGTCGGTCAGGCACTGCCGGCCCAGCGTATCCCAGCGCTGGATATGGGTCATGCGCGGGTATTTGAGGATGGGATCACTCTTATCGGTATCCACCCCCAGGTGGTCCAGCGGATAGGTACCACTGGTGCGCAACTGCATGAAGTGCTCCCGGTACTGCGCTGCCTCGGTAGGCGAAAAGAGTCCGCGGGCCAGCAGATATCCTTCCTCCTGGTACTGGTCTAGCAGAACTTTCTCTGACACTGCCTCCTCCTAGAGGGTTTCGGGCCGGATCGGCAGCCGGCCGCATTCGTTCAGGGTCTGCAGGATCACCGCAAAACTCAGCCGCCAGCGGTCCTCGGGTACATTTTCGGTGATGCCGACGATGAAGCGGTCCCCCGGCGCGGCCTCGCGCAAGAGCTGACGGGTGGTGGCGGCGATGGCCTGGGCGCTCTCCAGATGCACCGCCGAGGGAAAATTGAGGAAGAGCACCTTGCCCGGCCAGGCCGCCCGCGCCTGGGCCACACTCATATCGGTGTCCGGGGCCGGGGAGAAGGCCTCGATCCAGTCCAGGGGCGCGGCCCCCACCTCGGCGGCCCACAACTGGTTGTCGGCGTCGAGGTGGGAACCCAGCATCTTGCCCTGTTTCCGCAGCGGCGCAGCCGCTTCCTCCCAGTGGGGCAGCACGTACTCGACGAAACGCTCGCGGCCCAGCACCGAGGGGGCGTAGTTGCCGCCGCTCTGCACCACGCGTGCCGGCGAAGCGGCGACGATCTCCCACAGGGGGCGCAGGTTCTCGCTCATGGCCCGATGCAGGGCGATCACCTCGTCGCGCCGCTCCTCCCACTCGATGCTGAAAGTTTCCAATCCCATGAAGCTGTACATGATATCGTGCAGCGGACAGCCAGGGGCGATGGTCTTGAAATAGGCGTCGCCGCCCAACTGTTCGCGGGCCTTGAGGAACCCCTCGTAGCTGGGCGCGTAACGCCGGTCCCTGACCATGGCCCGCAGGGCAGCGTAGTCTTCGGGCCCCTTGAAGGGCCACTCCATTTGCCAGGTGGTGCGCTCGACCTGGTCCACCCCCACCTGCCGGCTGAGGGTGGTCAGTTCCCCCTTGGCGGTCTTGATGGTGGTGCGCTGATACCCCGCGCCGTCGCGGCTGAAGTGCAGGGTCTCGGTTTCCACGTTGGGGCTGTGGGTCTGGTACACGAAACGGGCGTCGAAGACACACATGCCCTGGTTGCGCAGGATGCGCTCGGCCTCGCACTGGGGGACGCGCCAGCCCTTGAGGGCAAAGGGCACGCAGTCGATCAGCTCGCCGGCAAAGACGGCTTCGAGACGTTGGGCGGCATTCATCGCGTTTGACGGGCGCCAGGGGTTTTTAGGTACTTAGCAAGAGTGCGCGCCGCCTCCTGCGCCAAAGGTAGTGCAGGGGGTCGGCAACTACAAGAAGAAGGGGGAGGAAATGAGCTGGGATGATGGCTGGGCAGCGCTGAATCTGGAGATGCCCGCACGGGTGCCACACACCGAGTACTCCGCCGAAGGGCACTGGGAATTGCTGCAGGCAGTCACCGGGATCGCGGTAGCTGTGGACAGCCCCCCCGAATTGAAGCGGAAGGCCCGGGATGCCTTCGTCGGCCCGCAGGGCTGGAACCTGGACCTGTTCTGGTCCACCTTGATCGGGGGCGGGGAGTTCGGGGCCTGGCACACCAGCATGGGCCACGCGGTGTACGCGGCCGGCGGGGTGGACTGGAATACCGACATACACTCCCCCTTCAAAGGCCCTGAGGAGGTGCTGCGCTTCGACCCCGAGGAGGCGCTGGGTTTGCGCGACCAGGCCGAGCTGATACGGCGCTTCGAGGAACACTACCGGGCCAACTGCCAGAACAACCCGGGCGGGGTGAACATGACCGGGGTGTACGTCACCTGTATCTCCGGCTTCATCGAACTCTTCGGCTGGGATCTGCTGCTTTTGGCTGCCGGCACCGACCCCAAGGGCTTTGGCGAGCTGGCCGGGCGGTATGGCCGGTGGATACAGCACTACTTCGACGCCCTGGGCGAGGCCGATATCCCGGTGGTCATGGTCCACGACGACAATGTCTGGACCCAGGGCCCCTTCATACACCCCGACTGGTACCGCGCCTACGTCTTTCCCAACTACCAGAGACACCTGGCGCCCCTCATCGCCAGCGGCAAGAAGATTCTTTTTACCGCTGACGGCACCTACACCGAGTTCATCGACGATCTGGTCGCCTGCGGGGTGAGCGGTTTTGTCATGGAGCCCACCACCGATATGGAGTACGTGGCCCGCAAGTACGGCAAAACCCACTCCTTCATCGGCAACGCCGACACCCGCATCCTGCTCTCCGGCCCCAGGCCGGCCATCCGCGCCGAGGTGGAGCGCTGCATGGCCATCGGCAAGGACTGTCCCGGTTTCTTCCTGGCCGTGGGCAACCACATCCCGCCCAACACCCCGGTGGAACACTGCCTCTACTACGACGAGGTCTACCGCCAACTCAGCCGGCGCTGACCTCCTGCTTGGTCGACGCCGGCCCCGGCGCTGACCTCCTGCTTGGTCGCCGCCGGCCCCGGCGCTACATTGCCCCTGCAACAAGAGGCAACCTTCATCGCGACATCTTTCTGAAAGGGGCGCCAACAACCAATGGACCTACTCGTCATCGGCGGCAGCGGCCACGTCAGCGGGGCCGTGGTGCGCGCCGCGCTGGCCAAGGGGCACCAGGTCTGGACCCTCACCCGGGGACAGCGCCCGGTGCCCCCGGGTGTGACCTCGCTGGTCGCCGATCGCCGCGAGCCAGGGGCTATGGAGGCCGCGGTGGCAGGGCAGGGGCAGGTATGGGACCTGGTGGTCGACTGCATCTGCTACGATCTGCCCGCCATCCGCCAGGATCTCGAACTCTTCCGCCAGCGCGCCCGCCAGTTCGCGCTGATCTCCACCGACTTCGTGTACCATCCGGCCCATCGGCGCTTCCCCCAGCCCGAGGGCGCCGACCACTGGGCCGGGGAGGAAATCACCGCCTATGGCCACAAGAAACACCTCTGCGAGCTAGAACTGGCCGAGGGCGACACCGGCCAGATGGGCTGGACCATCCTGCGGCCCTGCCATATCTACGGCCCCACCTCGGAGCTGGGCTGCCTGCCCCTGCACGGCCGCGACCCGCAACTGATCGCCAAACTGCGCGCCGGCCAACCGCTGCAACTTGTCGGCGGGGGGCATTTCCTCCAGCAGCCCATTCTCGCCGACGACCTGGCCCAGACCGTTCTCAGTGTAGCCGGCAACCGCGATGCCTGCGGCCAAATATTCAATACCGCCGGTCCCGAGGTCATCGAGTCGCGCCAGTACTACCAGCTGGTGGCCGAGGTGCTGGGCGTCGGGCTGAGTGTGGAGGAGGTGCCGGTTTTCGCCTATCTGGCCGAGCACCCCGAAGCCGCGCCTTTCCTCTGCCACCGCACCTATGATCTGAGCCGGCTGGCCGCCAGCGGTCTCAGTGTGCCCGCCACCCCGGTGGCCCAAGGCCTGCGCCAACATGTGGAGGGCCTGCTGGCCCGCAAGGGGGCCGTGGGTTGAACACCATGGAACACGAGGAGGAGCGCTATCGGGGACGGCTCAATATCGGGGTATACCACAACCCGCCCCTGTGGAGCGGCACCCGGTGGTCAACCCCTGGGTGTCGATATGGAAGGCGATCCGGCGAGGTGCTCCCAGGTGGGCGCGGCGGTGCGCAACGCCGATTCAGGCAGTGGCACATCCTCAGCGGGGCAAAGGCTCCAGCCCGAAATACTCCCGGTACGCGGCCACCGCCGCCCGGTAATTGGCCACCGGCATGTCCTCGTGCACCGAATGGCTGGCGTGCAGGATGTGGCCGCCCCGGCACTGCCGGCCGTAATCGAGGCAGGCGACTACCTCTGCCTTGATCGATTCGGGGGTGCCGTGGCACAGATTGTGGCGGGCGTCCAGGTTGCCGATGATACAGATGCGGTCGGCCACCCCCTCGGCGATCAGCCGTGGCCAGTTCATGCCCGCTGCCTGGTCTACCTCCTTGTACCCGTCGATGCGCGAATCGAAGAAGTACTCCTGTTTGATGGGCCAGTGGTTGCCGTCGGAGGTGTAGACCGCCCTGGCGCCCAACTGGTGGATCAGGTCCACGTGCGCCTGGATGGCCGGCAGGATAAACTCGCGGTACTGGGCCGGGGAGATAAAAGGCCCCTTGTCGCAACTGACATCCCCACCCATGGCGATGACCGAGCAGCCGCTCTCCACCAGTTGGCGGGTGCCCGGGAAGGCGTGGGCCATCTGGTATTCCATCCAGCGGCGGATCAATGCCGGCTCGTCGATCAGCCACATCAGCATAAAAGGCGGATAAAAGGCCACACCCGTGCCGCAGCCGATCTCGCCCATATAGGTCCACTCGATGCCCTCGGCCTCGGCCAGCCGGCGCACCCCCTCCACCACCGGGTCCGGGCCACCCAAGGGCGGCACCTTGCCATCCCACTCCTCCAACTGCATCCGCAACTGCTCCTCGTCGTAGCGGTGGGAATAACTGGCTGCCTCGGCGGGATTCTCCAGCACCACCAGATCGGTCTTCTCGTCATACCGATAGGGCACCCCGCTCAGGGTCCAGGTCCTCGGCCCGGTTTTGACCGGAGGGGTGTACTGGCGCGGCGGCCCGCCGTTGAGCCGCACCATGTCCACCTCGAAGAACCTGTTGACCAGGAATTGGGCCTCGACATTGGCCCGCAGCATCTCCTCGTACGAGACCCCCTCGGCCATGGCGTCCCAGGCCATCCCCGCGTCGGTGGCAATGGTGCGGCCGCAGATATCCCAGTAGATGGGGTGCCAGGGGGAGTAGATCTCGAAAAGCGGGGTGCGATCCGGGGTCTGGTGGGCCAAGGCGCGGGCCACCCGTTCAGTGGCTGCCGACATCGCTCACTCCCTCCCTATGGGGGCCGCCTCAGCCGCCCTGGTGTTGAGCACCTTCACCCCCAGAGCGGCAAAGGCGGCGATCCACATCTCTGCCACCGCCTCGGTGGGCGGCTCGATTGCTGCCCTGGCCCCTGCTGCCAGCCCCAACCGCTCCAATTTGGCGGTGCCCAGCCGGTGATAGGGCATCAACTCCACCCCCTCCAGACCGGGCAGTGAATGGACCAGCTCGGCCACCGCGGCAAAGTGCTCGGACCGGTCGTTGTACCCGGGGATCAGGGGCAGGCGCAGGCACACGTGGCCGCCCCGGTCGTGGAGCAGGCGCAGGTTTTCCGCGATACCCTCGCGCGGCACCCCGGTGAAGGCCAAGTGGCGCTCTGTATCCGTCTCCTTCAAATCGAAGAGAAAGAGATCGACCAGGGGCAGGAGTTGGGCAAAGTGTTCCGCCGGGCCAAAGCCGCAGGTCTCTACGCAGCAGTGAAACCCCTCGGCGCGGGCTGCCTGCAGCAGGGCCCGGGCAAAGCCGAATTGCAGGGTCGGCTCGCCCCCCGACAGGGTCAGCCCTCCTCCCGAGGCCTGGTAAAAGGGCTGGTCGCGCCGCACCAACTCCAGGACCTCGGCCACCGAAACCTGGCGGCCCACCCCTTCGATGGCCCGGGCATAGCACCCCTCCACGCAAGTGCCGCAGACCTCGCAGCGCTCGCGGTTGAGCACGTGTAACCCCTCGACAAGGGCGTGGGCGCCGTGCGGGCAGACGTTGAAGCAGTGCCCGCAGCCCACACATTGGTCGGCCTGGAAGGAGATCAGCGGGTGGACCGAGATGCCCTCGGGATTGTGGCACCACACACAGCGCAGGGGGCAACCCTGCAAAAAGACGGTGGTGCGTATACCCGGCCCATCGTGCAAGGAGAAGCGCTGGATCTCGAAGATGCGGCCCACTGTCTCAGACATGGGAAAACTCCGTGCGAAGGATCAACTCGTCCTGCATCTGCGGCGAGAGGCGGGCGAAATAGTCGGTGTACCCGCCGATGCGCACCACCAGATCGCGGTACTCCTCGGGGTGGAGCCTGGCCTTCTTGAGCGTCTCCTGGTCCACTGCGTTGATCTGGGTCTCGAAGCCGCCCCGCCGCAGATAGGTCAACACCAGATCGCGCAGCCCCTGCCGGCTGGCCGGCGAGCGCAGCAGCGAGGCGTTGAACTTCATGTTGTAAGCCAGCCCGCCGATCATCGGGCGGTGGTCCCAACTGGTGGTGGACAGAATGGCCGCCGTGGGCCCGAAAGACTCGCGGCCCTGGGCCGGGCCGCAGCCGTCGGCAAAGGGGACGCCAGCCCGCCGGCCGTCGGGGGTGGCCCCGGTCTGGCGGCCCAGGTGTTCGTGCATGATCCAGACAAAGGCCCCCGGCACGTACGGGCTCTCGTCTGGCGCCATCCGGTGGCGGCGGCAGGCTTCGACCGCAAAACCCACCACCTGGGCCACCAGCGCGTCCACCTGCGCGCAATCCTGCCCGTACTTGGGGTACGCGTTGAGGAAGCGCAGGCGCAGGGCTTCCTGCCCGGCAAAGTCGCTGTCGAGGACGGCCTTCAACTCGGCAAAACCGAGGCGGCGCTGGGTGTAGACCTCCTCGCGCAGCACGTACAGCGAATCAGCCAGATTGGCCAACCCGACGAATGAGCACTCGGCCCAGTTGTACCCCGCCCCGCCTTCGTCCATATCGAGTCCGCGGGCCAGGCAGTCCCGGGTGAAGATGCTCTGCAGAGGTTTGCGGCCCCATTCCCGCCGCACCCCTCGGGCCTGGTTCTGCTCCACCGCACCCCGGGCCACCGCCGCCCCCAGGCGTCGGCGGTACCGCTCCACAAATGCCTCGAAGGTTGGCGCCGGGGCGCCGATCTGGGCGGCGATCTCCTCCAGCAGCAGGCCGCAGGTGTTGTAATAGGGGGAGGCACCCCCAGTTGGCGCAGGCCCTGCTGGATGACCTTGTCGCCGAAGAAAGCCGGGTTGGCACAGCCCTGGGCGACCAGCTCCAAAGCCAGATCCACCAACGCCCCCGGCGTGTCCTCGTGCCAGCACAAACCCACGGTGGGGTAGATCAGCCGGGTCCGCCGCAACGCTTCCAGGCACAGGTAGGAGAGTTCATTGGTCAGGTCGCGGCCCTCTTGGTCACGGCCGCCCACCATCACCCCGATGGCCAGGCCGTCGGGGATGAATTCGTTGATCAACAAATAGAGTGATTCGAGCAGCACCAGGGCTTCGTTCCGGTCCAGGCGGCCCTCAGCCAGATCCTGCTCAAAGTAAGATTGTAGCGTTCGGTCCAGATGGCCGGGGACCACCAGGCCCGCCGGCTCTCCCTGCATCACCCCCACCAGGGTCAGCCACAACAGCTGGACCGCGTCGCGGAAACTGGCCGGCGGCTGGTTGGCGATGCGCCGGCAAGAAGAGGCGATCTGCCCCAGTTCGGCCTGCCGCGCCGGCCCGGCCAAGGGCAGGGCGGCCTCGGCGGTTTCGGCGGCGTGTACGCACAGCAGCGACAATCCTTCCAGGGTGTAGACGAAGGATCGATAGGTGGCCACCCGTTCGCCCGTAGCTTCTGCCATCAGGCCGTGAGTACGCGCCTCCAGCCCGGAGATGCCCAGGCTCATGAGCGGGTCCAGGTCCAACTCGCAGTGGCCGGTCTGCCCGGGTGGCCCGGGGTACTGCTCCAGGTAGCGGCGGGCCGCTACCACCTCGTCGGGGCGGCCCTCTTCGCTCTCTATGTCGACGCGACCGGCCAGCAGTTCCAGCTCATTGATGGCGAACTGCACCGTGTTCAGGCGGTCGCGCACCAGCAGGCCGCGGCGCAACTGCCAGGAGGAGATCTGCTCGCTGGCCCGTAGGGAGCGGGCAGAAACCACCGGCATCTCCGGCGACCAGCCGCTCCGACCGCTCCGCTTGCGTTCCAGCAGCCGCTGGCGCAACACCTGCACGCGCTGGGCCCCGGCCTGGAGGGAGTTTCGGTCTACGGTCAAGGTCTGACTCATCGCGTTTCCCTCTTCACTCCAGGGCCGCTTCGGCCATGGCCAACACGTTCTGGGGGGGCACATTGGGCAGCAGCGCCTCGTGGCTGGGGCTGACGATCAGACAGGGGCCCAGCAAGGCCTTGACCCGGTGCACCTCGGCCTTGATCTGTTCAGGGGTGCCGTTGACCAGCAGCTCCTGGGTGTCGATGCCGCCCAGAAAGGCGATGCGCCCCTTGAAGCCGCGGGCGAGGGTCTGGGCCTCCATGTCCGCGGCGCGGGCCTGCAGCGGGTGCAGGCATTCGACCCCGGCGTCGATCAGCCGGTCGATCACCTTGAAGACCGAGCCGCAGGAGTGGAGGATCACCTGGTAACCGCGGGCGTGGGCCTGCTCGGTGAAGCGGCGGAACCAGGGCATCACGAACTGGTCGAATTGGGCCGGCCCGCAGATCAGATCGCGCTGGGTGCCAAAGTCGTTGCCGAAGAAATAGCCGTCCATCAGCTCGCCGGCCGCGTCGAAGAAGCGCTCGTTGGCCTCGTGGAAGAAGGAGCAGACCCGGTCGGTTACTGCCTGCACCATTGCCGGGTTGAGGTACATGTTCATCATGTACTGCTCCATGCCGAACAGATCCATAACGTGGTGGTAGAAGGGGGCCCAGAAGCCACTGGCCCGGTAGTAGGGGCCGGCATGGCGCAGGGCCTCCAGCACTGGCTCAAAGTCGAGGTGGTCGGGATTGGGCCACTCGTAGAGCTCGTCGACGGCGGCCGGGTCCTCACAATCGGCAAAGGGCCCGGGGGTGCCGTGGGCGCTCTTGTTGGGGATCTCGAAGAGTCCGCGGCCCTGGGGGTGGCGGTAGACTCCGGCGGGGATCCAGCGGAAGTCGTCGCCCAGCTTCAGGCGCAACTGCTCGGGGGTGGAGGTGCCGAAGTAAGCGTGGTAGAGCGGCCAGGTGTCGGCGTGGGGATTGCCCAGCCAGAAACCACAGCGGTCGGCGGGTTTTCCGGCGATGATGGCGCGCAGGCGTTCGCGGCTGCTCAGCTCCCTCATCCCTCAGTTCTCCCCGTTGAATTCCCGCACCGCTCCCAGCATAGCGGCGATGTTCTCCACTGGGGTATTGGCCTGGATATTGTGCACCGCGTTGAAGACAAATCCCCCCTGCCGCGAGAAGATGCGGCACCGCTCCAGCACCTCGGCCCGCACCTCCTCTGGCTTGCCAAAGGGCAGGGTGCGCTGGGTGTCTACCCCGCCGCCCCAGAACACCAGCTGGTCCCCGTAGCGCTCCTTGAGTTTTGCCGGCTCCATGCCCACCGCTGAGCACTGCACCGGATTGACGATGTCGAAGCCGGCCTCGATGAAATGGGCGAGGAAGGGCTCCACGGCCCCGCAGGAGTGTTTGAAGGTTTTCCACGAGGTGTGGCGGTGGACCCAGTCGTTGATCTGCCGGTAATAGGGGGCGTACAGGGCGTCGAAAGTATCGGGCGAACAGAAACTGGAGGTCTGGGTGCCAAAGTCGGTGCCGCAGACAAAGAGCACGTCGATGGCATCGCCCACCACCGCGTGGATCTGTTCGAGGTTGGCCAGGGCCAGCTCACACTGGCAGGAGAAGACGGCGTGTAAGTAGTCCTGCCGGACCAGGGTGGAGATGTACCATTCGGTGATGTCGCGGATGCCCTTGGGCCTTTTGAGGAAGGGGGCCGGCACCAGGGCGATGTCGCCGAAGGCAGTGCCGCCGAAGGTGCCCACCCGGGCCCGGGGCGACGCGGCGAGGCGCCCCACCTCGGCGCGCAGGTGCGCCAGCGCCTGATCATCGACCGGGGTGAACTCCTCGAGGTTGTCGTCGGGGTTGAGCTGCCCCTCTTCGAACTTCTCCTGATAGACGATGGTGTCAAAGAAGAAGCCGCCCACCGGCAGGCGGCCGCGGGGTGGGGCCTCCAGGTCGCCCTGCGGGTAGAGCAGCAGATCGCCGTTGCCATCCACCGTGGTGCGGAAATGCTCGGAGACCAGCACCTCCTGCCCCCAGGGGGTGCGGAACTCGCGCCAGTGCTCATTGGGAAAACCAAAGAGGGTGTTGCGGGGATACAGGCCCTCCACGTCGAGCCCCAGGGCCTGACGCAGATCCTCCTCGATCCAGCCCAGCATCTGGTAGGGCTCCCAGACCTTCACCGGTCGGTTTTCGAGGCCGTAGTGCCGTCGCAGGTTTTCGACGCAGGTGACGTGGATACCGGTCACCGCGGTGCTGCCAAAATCGATGGGCACCCGATCGGGCTCCTGGTGGTCGAGGGCCTTTTTGAGCCGCTGGCGGCTGGTCATCACGATGCACTCCCGTCAGGGTCCATAGGGGACTGGTTCACACAGGGCTTTGAGATTGGCCAGGGGGGTTCCCGGCGGGATCTCGCAGCCGGCGTTGACCATATAGGGATTGCCCACCTCGGCGTAGGTGCGCCGCACAGCCTGGCGGATGGCCTCGGGCTGGCCGAAGAGTATCCCGTCGGCGGGGTCGATATTGCCGGTGAGGACAACGCGCTCACCCAGGGTTCTGCGGGCCTGGACCATATCCACCATGTGGTCCACGTCGGCGATATCGATCCCCAGGTCGGCGATGCCGGGCAGCAGGTGGGTGATATCCCCGCAGATATGCAGCCGCACCAGGGCGCCCATGCCTTTGATCGCCTGCACCAGGCGCTTTTCGCGCGGCTGGATCAGGTGTTCGTACACCGCGGGGGAGACCTGGCTGGCGATGGCGTCGCCGATGCCGATGGTCTCGGCCCCCTCCTCGATCTGGGCATGGGCGAAGTTGATGCCCACCTCGACGCAGCGGTCCATCAGCTCCCCGGCAAAAACCTCGTCGTCCAAGAGGTCGATCAGGAAGGTGGCTACCCCGCGCAGGTCGGCGGCCTCGGCGGCCGGGCCTTCGACCCAGCCCATGATGGAAAAGCGCCCGCCGCAGTGTTCGCGGTACGCGCGCACCGCCTCCAGGCGGTCTCGCATGCGTTCCGAGCGGTAGGGGTCGGGGCGGTGCAGGGCGGTGAGGTTCTTGTGCTCGGCCAGGGGAGGGTGCGGGCAACGCGGCACCCCGTCCTTCACGTAGACGATCTGGGCGCCGAATCCCTGCGTCTCGCGGTACGGATCGGACATGGTGTTCATCTGGTCGAGGCCGAAATCGGCGGCCATGCGCCGGTTGGCCCGGACCAGCAACCGGTGATCCGCGGCAAAGGACCCGTAGTCCACCCCGATATGTTCGGCGGCGAATAACATGAGGATGGGCAGGCGGGGCAGGAAATCCACCTTCTCCCCCCGCACCACCCCCAGGTAGCGTTCCAGGCTGTTCACGGCTGGCCTCTTTTTATAGTGGCACGCGGCGCCAGCTGGCCCGTGGCGCTACCGCGCTTTGGCCGGCTCGTTCTCCAACTTGTAGTAGGTGCACTGCTCGCCGCACCAGAAGCAGTGCCTCAGCTTGTCGCCGCAGTGGTGCTGTCTCTTCCTGATCGCGGCCAGGACCACCAGGGGAATCAGCAGGGCAAGACCAGCGAGGGCCATAACGGGCAACAGATCGGCGATCATAGGTAACTCCTTTCCAGGTCAGGAGCCGTCCCATTGGGGCGCGCTAGGTACAGTTCTCCAAAGGCCTCTGCCTGTCAAGCAGGGCGGAATTGCAGGGGAGGGCATTCATTTCCGGGGTCTACTTGTGAATATTTCAAGGTAAGGACCCTAACAGGAGAACCGGGTAATGACGCCGCGCCAAGCACTAGGGCGGTTGCGCGAGGGCAACCAACGCTTTGCCGCCAATCTGCAGAGCCTCGACGCCCTGCTCACCCACACCCGGCGGGGGGAACTTGCCGCCGGCCAACATCCCTTCGCCATCCTGCTGGGCTGTTCCGACTCGCGGGTGCCGGTGGAGATCGTGTTCGACCAGGGGCTGGGCGACCTGTTCGTGATCCGGGTGGCCGGCAACATCGCCGGCCCCTCCCAGGTGGGCAGCGTCGAGTTCGCCGTCGCCCGTCTCGGGGTGCGCCTGGTGGTGGTGCTGGGCCACACCCATTGCGGGGCGGTGGTGGCCACCCTCGAGGAACTGCAGCGCCCGACCCCCGAGCAGAACTTCCACCCCACCCTCATCATCGACCGGGTCCGCCCCGCGGTGGAAGGCCTGCTGTCCACCGAGCTGGTCCACGACCAGGAGGCGCTGATCCGGCATGCGGTGCGGGCCAACGTGCGGGCCACAGCCAACCAGTTGCGCCACGGCTCGCCGCTATTGGAGGAACTGACCCAGAAAGGGGAGTTGGTGGTGGTGGGCGCCAAATACTCCCTGGAGAGCGGGTTGGTCGATTTCTTCGACGGTTGCCCAGACCCCGTGGAGCGGGGAGCCCTGTTGTGAAGGGCCTGGTCCTCAATATCCAGCGCTTCTCCACCCACGACGGCCCCGGGGTGCGCACCACGGTCTTCCTCAAGGGCTGCACCAACGACTGCACCTGGTGCCACAATCCCGAGTCCATCCGCCCCCGGCCCGAGGTGCAGCTCTTCGCCGAGCGCTGCATCGGCTGCGGCCGCTGCCTGGAGGTCTGCCCGGCGGGCGCCCACGAACTGGTCGACGGCGAGAAGGTGTACCACCGCCAGCGCTGCCAGCGCTGCGGCCGCTGCGCCGAGGAATGTTTTTCCGGGGCTCTGGTCGCAGCCGGCCGGTCGATGGAGGTGGGGGAGGTGCTGGCCCAGATCCTGGAGGATGCCCCCTATTACCGCCACTCGCAGGGCGGCGCCACCTTCTCGGGCGGGGAGCCGCTGATGCAGCCGGATTTCCTGGGTGAATTGCTGCGGGCCTGCCGGGCCCAGGGCATCCACACCGCCGTCGAGACCGCTGGCAACTATCCCTGGACCTTCCTGGCCGGCCTCCTGCCCAGCATCGACCTGGTGATGTACGACCTGAAGATCGCCGACCCGGAAAAACACCGGCGCTTCATCGGCAACGACGGGGAGCGGGTGCGGGCCAACCTGCTCCTCCTGGGCGCCTCGGGCAAACCCCTCATCGTGCGCACCCCGGTGATCGGCGGGGTCAACGACAGCGCCGGGGAGATCGGCGACATCGCCCGCTTCATCGCCGACTTCCCCGGGCTGCTCTACTACGAGTTGCTGCCCTATCACTCCCTGGGCAAGGCCAAGCTGCAGAGCCTGGGGCTGGAGGAAGAAGAGCGTTTCACCACCCCGTCCAAAGACCACCTGGGCGAACTGGCCGCGGTGGCCAGGCAATTCGTCGGCCAGGTGAGGCCAGATTAAGGAGAACTGCTGATGACCGCCACCACCCAGGATCTCTCGTACCGGGGCCGCATCGAGGCCCTGCGCCAGACCAAGTCAATACACACCGCCGAAAAACTGCACCGGCGCGGCTTCATGGACATCGATGACCACGGCTGGATCCCCTGGCCCGATCCCATCCCCTTTGAGCGCAAGTCCAATCATCCGAGCGGGGGCAGTTACGGGGCCGCCTGCATCGGCGAGAACTTCCGCGCCTGGCTGGAGGTGCATCCGGTCTACATCCACCCCCACAGTGCCCTGGCCGGCGCCTGGGTGCAGCTCGGCCCTCCCGGCGTGGGCGGCTGGCGGCCCGAGGACCGGCCAGTGCATCTGGCCCCCCTGCACCAGAAATACAACATCCAGTTCACCGGCATCGGGGCCATGAACCACTGCGGGCCCGACATGCGCCTGGGTCTGGACCTGGGCTGGGGCGGCCTGCTGGAGAAGATCCGCCACTACCGCAACCTCAACCGCCCGCAGGACACCTCCTTTTACGATGGGGAGGAGGCCCTGGTGCAGGGGGTGCAGGCGTGGATCAGGCGGCACGTGGTCAAGGCACGGGAGATGGCCGCCGCCGAGGAAAACCCGGCGCTGCGCGACAACCTGCTGGAGATCGCCGCCATCAACGAATGGCTGGTGGATAACCCGCCCCGCACCCTGCGCGAGGCCTGCCAGTTCCTGGCCTGGTTCCAGTCCATCGACCGCATGTGGGCCGCCGGGGGAGCCCTGGGCCAGCTCGACGAGTTGCTGCGGCCCTACTACGAGGCCGATTGGGCCACCGGCCGGGGCGACGACGAAGAGGCCATCTGGTGTATCGCCAGCCTCTTCTTCAACGACACCCACTACTCCCAGATCGGCGGTCTATCACCCGAGGGCCGCGACCTGACCAGCCCGGTCTCCTTCCTGGTGCTGGAGGCCATGCACCGGCTGAAGATCCCCATCAATATCGCCCTGCGGGTCCACGACGAACTCAATCCCGAACTGCTGCGCCGGGCGGTGCAGTATCTCTTCGAGGACGGCACCGGCTGCAGCTACGCCTGCGCCAAGGGCCTGGACGAGGGCTATGCCCGCAACGGAGTACCCCTGCAGGTGGCGCGCATGCGCGCCAAGGTGGGCTGCAACTGGACCGCCCTGCCCGGCATCGAGTACTGCCTGCAGGATGTGACCCGCATGTGCCTGGTCTCTCCCTTCGAGCACGCCTTCAAGGCCGCCGCTGCCGAAGAAACCCCGACCATGGAAAAGCTGTGGGACCACTACGTCCACCACCTGAGCATCGCGGTGCACACCATCAAACGCGGTTTCGATTGGCACATGGAGCACCACGGCCGCAACAGCCCTGAGATCGTGCTCAACCTCTTCATGCAGGGGACCATCGAGCGCGGTCTGGACATGGCCGAGGGCGGGGTGGACATCTACAGGCTCACCTGCGACGGGGTGGGCCTGGCAACGGTGGCCGACTCCTTTGCCGCCATCGAGCAGCGGGTGGTCCGGGAGCAGCGGCTGAGCTGGGCCGAACTGGCCGGCCACCTGGAGCACAACTTCGAAGGAGCTGAGCGACTGCGGCTGATGTTGCACGCCATCCCCCGCTTCGGGGCGGGCGGTTCGCGGGCCGATTACTGGGCCAAGCAGGTGGCCGACCTCTACAGCGACCTGGTGCGCGGCAAGCCCACGGCCAAGGGCTACACCGTGCTGCCCGGACTCTTCTCCCACGGGATCGTCGCCATGCTGGGCAAGAAGCTGGGCGCCACCCCCAATGGCCGGCGCGCCGGCGACCCCATCTCCCACAGCGCCAACCCCGATCCGGGGTTCACCGCCGACGGTGGCTCGGCCCCCACCGCCAAGTCGAACGCCGTGGCCGCGGTGCAGCCGCACTGGGGCAATACCACGCCCCTGCAACTGGACATCGACGCCAAGCTGTCGCGGGAAATGGGGGGGATCGAGGCCATCGAGGCGCTGATCAAGGGGCACAATGAGCTGGGCGGCACCCTGATCAACATCAACGTGCTCTCCAAGGAGCAGATCCTGGAGGCCCACGCCGACCCCTCCAAGTATCCCGATCTGGTGGTGCGGGTCACCGGGTACAGCGCCTACTTCCGCAGCCTCTCGCCCGAGTACCGCCAGCAGGTGGTGGACCGGCTCTTGGCAGAATCGTGAAATGGAGGCCAGGGGATGCCCCGGAGGTGGTTCCCGGGGTATCTCTTGGCCGACCTATGCACCCAACAGCTTCTGTAGCAGCGGCAGAAAGGCTTGCGCCTGGCGCATGAAACCCAGGTCGGTGGGATGGGAGGAATCCACCGTGCCTTCGTCGTCCCCGCCCAGCAACTCCTCGCCCTCCAGGTAGTGCAAATCGCCTATCCCCTGGGCGAGCAACTCGGCGTGGGCGGCGCGCAGGGCGGCGCGGCGGTCCAGGTTGCCCTGGCGCGCGCTGGTGAGGAAGAAGGCATTGGTATAGCTGCGGTCCTCCACCAGCACGATGGGGGTGGCGGGCCGGGCCCGGCGCAGGGTCTGGACCAGGGGCACGGTGCACTCGGCCACTTCCTGGGGCGCCATATTGGGCAGGCAGTCGATGACGAAAACGGCCGCGTCCAGTTCGGCCAGCAGCTCGGTGATCTCTGGCTCCATCCGGCCGTTGCCCGAGAAACCCAGGTTGATCACCGGGCAGTCGAGCCAGCGGCCCAGCAGGGCGGTGTGGACCATGCCGGGGCGGGAGGCGCAACCGCCCTGGGTGATGGAGGTGCCGTAGAACACCAGTGGCCGCCGGCGCCCGGTGGGGCGGGGAGGCGCCTTTTCGAGGCGGCAGTCGGTCGGCAAGCCGATCTCCACCGCACTGACCCCGTTGTACAGGGGCAGATAGAGCAGATACTCGCGCCGGCCCGGCGGCAGGCCGCTCACCAACTGCACCTGGCTGGTGGGAAAGACCTGGGGCACCCCCACCGCCAGCCAGCGCCACGGCCCCGCCTCGGTGCGGGCGTACAGGTCCAGGCCGCTCACCCCGGTGGCCGGCATATGGGGCATGGCCAGGCTCTGGGCGGTCAGGGTCCAGCGCGCCTGGAGGACCGAGGCCTCGGTGACAAAACGAGCGCAGAGCCCGGCGCTGTGCCGGCTCAGGTCCCACACCGGCTCACGCACCACCGCCTGGGCCCGGGCCGGCAGGCGGTCGTAGCAGGACGCCGTATCCGTCCAGCCCTGGCCCTCGAGCTCCAACTGCCGCAGGTCGTGCCAAATCACCGCCTCTTCCATACCCCTTCCTCCTTGCCGGTCGCAGTGGGATCGCCTAATTCTACACGCCCGTACCTACCGCGCCAACACCCGAGCGCTGTACACCGCCCTAAACAGCCTCTGTAAACCGGCGTTGTCAGGGCGATCTCCTTGTGTACAATTGAGATAACCAGAAGCGGTGCCTGGCTGACAAAAGCCATTTACAGCTGCCCGCAGCCACACCTGTGCCGGGCAGCCCGCGCAACCCCATGCCATTCAGTTTGTTGTACTCACCTTCGCCGCTGGCATGGATTGTGCAGCCGTTCCTCCTGCTGATTGATCGAGGGACCCGAGTCGGGTTATTATTGAGCACACCAGCCAGGACGGGGAACAGACCCCCGCGGGGCGAGACGCCAGGGTCGGCGCGGACCGCTCCCCGGCCTGGCGCGAAGGAGAGCGAGGTTATGCGACACCTGCATTATCTGATCCTGATCGCCCTGGCCCTACCGCTGTGGGCCACCGCCGGGGAGGAGCCCACCCTGGTCCGCCTCTCCTTCTGGACCGCTCCCGAGCGCCGCAACGAGTTTGCCGCCGCCTACGAACAGGAGGTCGCCCCCTTCCTGGCTGGCTACGGGCTGGTGGCCTCCTCCCTGCAGAGCCGTCCCACCGCCGACAGTGTCTTCAGCCGCCTCTTCGTCCTGCCCTCGCCGGCGGCCTGGTCGGCGAGCAAAAAGCAGCTGGAAACCGATGCCGCCCGGCTCCGCTTGCGGGAACTGCGCCGCCACCTAGCCGCCCGCTTCGGCGCCAGCCGCCCCGACGGGACCGTAAAAGCCGAGTTGCTGCTCTATTCCGCTCCGGCCGGCAAAGGCCGCAGCCAGGCCGCCGGCAAGGGGCAGGGCAGGGAACTGGGTCCGGGCAAGGGCAACTGGCGCACCTACGATGCCACCAACGGCCTGGCCGGCCCCTGGGCCGTAGATGTGCTGCAGGACCGCGAGGGCTATCTCTGGTTCGCCACCTTCAACGACGGGGTCAGCCGTTTCGACGGCCAGACCTGGACCACCTTCGCCAGCAAGGACGGGTTGGCCGACAACCGCGTCACTGCCCTGCTCCAGGACCGCAAGGGCGCCCTATGGTTCACCACTCTGGGCGGGGTGAGCCGCTTCGACGGTCAGACCTGGACCACCTTCACCGAAAAGGATGGCCTGGCAAACCACCGCGCCACCGCGCTGTTCCAGGACCGCGAGGGCGCCCTGTGGATTGGCACCTGGGGCGGCGGGGCCAACCGCTGGGATGGGCAGACCTGGACCACCTTCACCGAAAAGGACGGACTGGCCGACAATCGGGTGCTGGACCTGAAGGAGGACCGCCAGGGCCGGCTCTGGTTCGCCACCGCCTCCGGGGTCAGCCGGTACGACGGCCACACCTGGACCACCTTCACCGACAAGGACGGACTGGCCGAGAACCGCGTCATGTCGATCTTCGAGGACCAGCAGGGCCATATCTGGGTCGGCGGGATGGAAAAGGGGCTGAGCCGCTACGACGGCCACACCTGGACCACCTTCACCGAAAAGGACGGGCTGGCCAACAACCGGGTGATGGAGATCTTCCAGGACCGCCGGGGGGTCTTGTGGTTCGGCACCTACGGAGGAGTGAGCCGCTACAACGGCCACACCTGGACCACCCTAACCACTGCCGACGGCCTGGTCTTCAATGTGGTCTCGGCCATCTGGCAGGACCGCGAAGGGGCGCTGTGGTTCGCCACCTCGGGCGGCGTGAACAGGTACGACGAGGAAAACTTCCGGGTCTTCGGCGCCGCCGACGGCATCTCCCCAGAGGGAGTGCACGGGCTCTTTCTGGACCGGGAGGGCCGCATCTGGTTCGCCAACGGCCCCCTGGTCACCAAGGGCGGCGGGGTGAGTTGTTACGACGGCCACCGGCTGACCACCTACACCACCGCCGACGGCCTGGCCGACGACAGAGTATCATCGGTCTCACAGGACCGCGAAGGCAACGTGTGGTTCGCCACCCACGGGGGGGCCAGCCGCTACGACGGCCGCACTTTCACCAACTTCACCGAAGAGGACGGCCTGCCCGACAACGAGGTCAACTGCATCGTCGAGGACCGCCAGGGAAACCTCTGGTTCAGCAGCGGCGACGGGGTGGCCCGCTACAACGGCCGGCGTTTCGAGGTTTTTGCCGCTGAGGACGGCATGGGCAGCAGCGGGGCCTGCCCCATGCTCTTGGACCGCCAGGGCAATCTCTGGTTCGGCAGCGCCGAAAAAGGGGTGACCCGCTACGACGGCCAGCGCTTCCAGACCTTCACCACCCAGGACGGGCTGGCCCACAACGACGTGCTCGACATCTTCCAGGACCTCCGGGGCGACCTGTGGTTCGCCACCCACGGAGGCCTGAGCCGCTACGACGGCCAGCACTTCGCCAACCTGACCACCCATCAGGGTCTGAGCTCCAACGACGTACACTCCATCGCCCAGGCCGCCGACGGCGACCTGTGGATCGGCACCGACGGGGGTGGGGTGAGCCGCTACGACGGTCAGGTCTTCCAGCACCTCACCCGCGAAGACGGCCTGGCCAGCAATGTGTCCATCGCCGTGGTCGAGGACGGGCAGGGCCACCTGTGGGTGAGCAGCAACAACGGGGTTAGCCGCTACCACCCACCCGTGCCCACCCCGCTGCCCACTGCCATCGAGGCGGTGGTGGCCGACCGGCGCTATCCGGCCCAGGGCAAGGTGGAAATCCCCACCGATGCCGGGCTCACCGCCTTCGAGTTTCGCACCATGAGTTTCACGGTGCGCCCCGGCCAGGCCACCTACCTGTACCGGCTGCAGGGCTACGACCAGGACTGGCGACAGACCCGTTCCAACCGGGTCGAGTACTCGGGCCTGCCCCGGGGGGAATATCTCTTCGAGGTGCGGGCCGTGGACCGCGATCTCAACTACTCCGACCCCGCCCAGGTGGAAGTGGACATCCACCTGCCCTATACCCAACTGGCCTGGATGGCGAGCCTGGGCCTGGCCCTGCTGCTTTTGGGCTGGCAGGGCAAACGCCTGGTGCAGCGCGACCGCCGGCTGCGGGCCTCCAACCTAGAATTGCGGCAGAAAACCGCGGCCCTCGAAGAGGCCTACCGCCAGGTGCGGCAGGCCAACCAGACCAAGAGTTCCGTCCTGGCCAGCATGTCCCACGAATTGCGCACCCCGCTCAACGCCAGCCT
>SXGU01222203.1_pt1 | contig 31336 bp, 30 predicted proteins | sample 3174531 | NCBI WGS metagenome assembly SXGU01 (sample SAMN11356863, study PRJNA531348) | freshwater metagenome | isolation source: freshwater sample F1-140 | place: China: Fuxian Lake, Yuxi | collected 2017-12-25 | reverse complement strand
TTTTATTCGCGCGATGATGATGATTGCAAAATCATTATCAATCAAATATGTTTATAAATCACAAAAGTGTTATAAGCCATGCACTCGTTTTATTCGCGCGATGATGATGATTGCAAAATCATTATCAATCAAATATTTTTATAAATCATAAATAATTATAATAGAAACATTCATATTTTATGAACCCATTGAAGACTTACATGCTAAACAAATTAGTTAAAGATTTTGAACTGTTAATTGCTATCTTTCTTTTCACATTTAAGATTATTATTTTCATAACACGTATCTATAAAAATCTTTCATTTCAAATTGATAAATCTTATTTTGTAATATATAATATTTTTGATTGCTTATAAACATGCTATATTTAGTGATATAATAAACAAATAATGATTTTTTACACCCTTGAAGATTTTAAATGAGACAAAATGATGTTCTTCAAGGTTTATCCATTTCAGGAAAATGTAAATTTTGAGTATATTGCATCGTCAAATACAACTGATGAGTTTTAATGTGTATCTTTTATTATTCCTACCTAAAAACCCTTCTTATAAGAGAAAAGCAGGAACTGCACGAACAAGTCATTATAGGCCTCTAACTATTCATTGTTATTATATTATAATATTTTATCTTTAAGCAGTTTTGTCTCATTTTAAATCTTCGGTGGTGTAAAGATAACATAATTTTTACATATTTTAACAAAATAATTTGTATATTTCTATCAGTTCTGTATTTTTATCCTCTTTGATTCGTAAAATACATTCTTTAATTTTATCTATTAAAATATCTATTTTATCATCAATATCTATTTTATTTATATTATTATCTGGATTAAAACGAATAAAAATCCATTTCCCACTATAAATCATAAACACATCATCATAACGAATTTCTTCATCTTTTTGATCATATCCACGATGACCAAATTCATCAGTTTCTATTGCTAAAATAGTATTACCTATTAATTTACGATGATCAATACGCCGACGATGTGTACAATTGCAATCACCTGTATATAATGGTGTATCATGGATAAATCCTTCAAATGCCTCATTAATTGCATTTCTTACCATAATTTCCTTAGTATGGGTGTATATAACTTTACTACGTTCATCATTAGGAAATATACGTTTAAAACAAGTTGCACAATATCCATCATATTTTACACAACCACATCTTGAATCTATCCAATCTATGCAATTTGGACATCGTTTACCGCCACCATGTGCAACGCATTTATCTGTTTTTCCTATAGCACTTACTTTGCAATCAGGTTCATTACATCGTTTACCGCCACCATGTGCTACACATTTATCGGTTTTACCTATAGCACTTGCTTTGCAATCAGGTTCATTACATCGCTTACCACCACCGTGTGCTATACATTTATCTGTTTTACCTTGTGCACTTGCTTTGCACTCAGGTTCATTACATCGCTTACCACCACCATGTGCTTTACATTTATCAGTTTTGCCTTGCGCACTTGCTTGACATCCTGGTTCATTACATCGTTTACCGCCACCATGTGCAACACATTTATTAGTTTTTCCTATAGCACTTGCTTTGCAATTAGGTTCATTACATCGCTTACCACCTCCATGTGTTACGCATTTATCTGTTTTACCTTGTGCACTTGCTTTGCACTCAGGTTCATTACATCGCTTACCACCACCACCATGTGCAACACATTTATCAGTTTTGCCTTGTGCACTTGCTTTACAATCAGGTTCATTACATCGCTTACCACCTCCATGAGCTACACATTTATCAGTTTTGCCTTGTGCACTTGCTTTACAATCAGGTTCATTACATCGCTTACCACCTCCATGAGCTACACATTTATTAGTGTTACCTCTTGCACTTGTTTGACATCCAGGTTCATTACAACGCTTACCGCCACCATGTGCAACACATTTATTAGTTTTTCCTATTGCACTTGCTTGGCAATCAGGTTCATTACATCGCTTACCGCCTCCATGTGCTACACATTTATCTGTTTTACCTTGTGCACTTGCTTTGCAATTAGGTTCATTACATCGCTTACCGCCTCCATGTGCTACACATTTATCTGTTTTACCTTGTGCACTTGCTTTGCAATCAGGTTCATTACATTGCTTTCGTGACATTATTATTATAATGTAATGTAAATTATAAATCAATTTTATTTATAATTAACTCAATTTTTTAAATATTAAAAGATATAATATTTACTTTTTAATATTTATTTCAATTTTTATATGCTTTTCTTTTTTTATATAAAAATAAAATATGTTATAACACCATGCAAAATCATTATCAATCAAATAAATATAAAACAAATTTATTATCTGGAAGAAGAGTATAACTTGCTTCAATATATAAATCTTTCAATATTAAAAAAAGTATTTTTGCATATAAATTAATTTTAATATTTCTTTTTTCTGAAATATCTTTTTCTTTTTTAACTGCTTTATCAAATAATTTTATTACAAAATCAGAAACAATAATATTATTAGTATATTTATCTATAAATTTATTAAACACATTTATTATATCATTACTGTCTTTAATATCTTTATCAACATTATTATTAAATATTTTTTTAATTTTACTTTTTGTAATAATTGGTTTTGTATTCCAATTATTTTTATTATTACAAACTTTTAATGGTGTTATATGTTTGAATCCAAACTTGGTATAATAAGGTGTTCCTTGTGCAATTGTTCTATAATAAATTAATTCTATATTGCATCCTAAAAAGTATTTTTTAGAATTATCTTCTAATGTAATTTTTTTTATTTTTAATTGCTTACATTCATGAATCATTATTTGCATTATAATTGCACCAACTTTATATTTTATATTTGGATTATCGCATAAAATACATTCACTATAATCTGAAACACTTTGAATATTAGCATGATGTGTTTTATTGTCAATTAAAATTAAACCGCATCCGCGAATACCTTCATTTATTGTAATTAAGTAAACTTCATTGCTTTTATACTCCTTATTAAGTGGTTTTGCATATTCAACATTATAATAATATTTGTTATTATCAATGCTTAAATTTTTAATTTCACCACCTTGTTGATTTTCAAAATGTAAATACTTATTTTTAGACTTGCTTACTATTTGAAAATCTGTTTTTATATTATAAAATATACCTAAAATAGATGATAGTTGTGATGTATCATTTTTATATAATTCTACTAAATGATTAGATAATAACATATTCGTATATATAATTTATACAGAATATATTAAAAATTTTCATTTATAATACTACATAAATTTATAAATTACAAAAATGTTATAAGCCATGCACTTATTTTATTCGCGCGATGATGATGATTGAAAATCATTATCAATCAAATATGTTTATAAATCAATGTGTTATAAAAACCATTTTATTTGCTATCTATCTTTCTTTTCATAATTTGTGTCTATAAAAATATTTCTTTTTAATTTATATTTGAAAAAAAACATAAAAATTAATGATCATGATTTTCCAGAAATTATGAAAGATAATATTATTTTTAATCAAATTAAAACATTATTTTGGTTAGAAGAACAATTAAAAATTCAGAGATATTGTGTTAATTATATTTATAAAAGTATCAATACATATAATAAAAAAAATTGAAAAATGATTTATTTAATATTCCCAGCAATATATTGTATTTTCTACAAATATGAGTGCACCGCATACGTGTATCGTCAATCTATATATTTCTCCCGAAATGGACAAGAATGCTGATTGGCGTCTTCGCAGTTGCATTTTTGCATGGGGACAAATTGAAAAATACATGAAGGATGGTGTGTGTATAGGTCACCTGTCCGAAGAACTGAAGCCCTACGGGCTTCTACAAGGCCTCTATTGCTTAAGAAAAAAGTTGGAGAATTTCAAAGAAATTCCGTATGATATCTTTATGCAGGGGGTCAAACAAGGCATTAATGAAGGACAACATGAAGTCGAACAGATGTTGTTATCAGTTCAACATATGCTCAGTCAAATTGAACAAGAGATCTTGAGTTTGGAAAAGTCGGTTGACCTCGATGTCATTAAGAGCATACTGGCTAAACATCAGGCCAACCCACAGCCTGATTTTACAGATGTGCAATCTCTCCTTGAACAGATCAAAGTGCTCCCTCTCGTTGATCGGGTAAAACGACGGTCTGAAGTGCGTGACTTTATCACCGGGACATTGATAGCACGTAAGACCTGGGAAGGCGAAGGTTATCTTCCTCACACTTTAACGTGCGAAACTGATGTGTTATGTGGGCGTTTTTGTGATTAACCGTTTGAGGCGTGAAGAATTAGAATGCTTATTTTTTGTTGCCATCGCTATAATATTTTGAATATCGTAATAATCTACTGATTTTTGTTTTTTTTATGTCTTCATTTGATTTAAGATACTTAGAACTAATAAAAATAAAAGTATCATCATTTTTAGATTGTAGTGTAATATCTGAACAACCACTTATAACTTTTTCATTAAGATATTGATTAAGATTTTCTAAAATTTTAAGTTTAGCATTATTAGAATTACCAACTAAATGATTATAATTACTATTTGCAAAAATATCACAAATTCCAAATTTAATAACAATATCAAATAATCTTTCAAAAATAAAACCCTTTTCAGTTTGTGTCTTATAATTATCTAAAATATCATCAATATTATCAAATGTTATAATATATTCAATAAAATCCTTAATATTCATACTTCTTATTGTATTATCTAATATATTATGTTATGTAATCTAAATATAATTTAATCAATTTTTATAAAAACAGCATTAACGTATTCAAATGCATTTTTGTCATATGATGAAGATTTATAAACATAACTATAATAATATAAAAAGTATAACAGTAAACTAATTCGCCAGGCGATGATGATTTAATAAATCATCATCAGCCACTTACTTGCTTGTAAATGCAATAATATAACTACAATAATATAAAAAGTATAGCAGTAAACTAATCCGCCAGGCGATGATGATTTTTAAATCATTATCAGCCACTTACTTGCTCATAACTGCAATAATATAACTACAATAATATAAAAAGTATAGCAGTAAACTAATCCGCCAGGCGATGATGATTTTTAAATCATTATCAGCCACTTACTTGCTCATAACTGCAATAATATAACTATAGTAATATAAAAAGTATAGCACTAACTAAATTCACTACTTACATGTTTATAAATGTAACAATATAACTAAATTAACTTATTACCATAGCAAATGTATATTTCACTCATTATAAACAAAAATTAATTTTCACAAATCGCATTCACAACATGTTTTACACAATCATCATAACTCATGCCTTCAAAAATACCACTGTGTTGCGAACATGTCCAAACAGCAAACTTCAATATACGCGCAATGTGGAGAAATTCATCATTGAGTGTATGAAGACTATTTCCATTCGCAAAGAACACATACCAACGTATCCACCTCTTTTTTGGCAGTTGTCCTCGTATCAAATCAACATACCTTGTTATTAGTGCAATTGTCATAGTTTGGCGTATATATGTAATAGTGTTTGTAGGAAGTATTCGTTGAATTTCATCAATGGATTCATAACCATTATCACCATCGCCATTTTCTGAAACAACTGAATCTGTATCTGCTTCTGATAAGTCTCCCTCGCTAATAACGGATCCCTCTCCCCAACTACTTCCATCATCATCATTGTCATTTTCTGTATATGCATTAACTTGAACATTGTCAAAATTTGGAAGTTGCAATACGATGATATGTATCCCATCTACTAAAATATGAGGATGCTCTGTATTATATGGATCGTGAAAACTCTGAGTTCCTTCCATAACCCAACAAATCCCATCAGGTGATGTAAGTTGATTGGTTCCATTGCGTGTTTGTTCATGATGAATATTGCGTTCACCTTCCAATGGATAAATGCTATTGTGTGCATATTTTGCAATGGTATAACTGCCAATAGTTCCATCTGAGTTAAGAATTACAATGATAACATTATTATCACCAATACCATCAGAAGTTCCATGTATAGTTAATGGATCTCTAATGATACTATTAACACGACTAATGATGATTCGCGCATCTTCAGGAAGTAATGTCATTGTTTACAGAAACTGTTGCTATAGCCAATAATAACTAAGATAATTTGTTATTTCAATTTTTACATAATTATCAGTTAATGCAATAATAAAATCATTATAAATTTTTTAGTAGTTATTTATAATAGACTTTTATCTAACTATTTATGGAATGGACAGATTTATTACTTATATTTTCTAATCTATTTATGTTATTGGCTATAAACTTTTCTATCAAAGAAAAACTATTTTTAGAAGGCTGGATACTTTTTCAATCAATGGCTGTTTCTATGGTTTATCATACACTTGATATTTATAAATATATAAATCCAAAATTATATTCTGCTTTTCATTTTATTGATTTTTATTGCGCTATTCTTGTTATGATTACCTTATCTGTTTTTACTGCAAAAGTTCCAGATAATTATAAAGGTATTCCTCATATTATTTTAGGTACTTTTAGTTTATTTATGATGTCATATGATGCATGGGATGTTCGCATTGAATTAATTATTGCAGGTGTTTGTTTTTTTATGGTATTTGCAATTTTTCTTTTTAGAAAATCATGTCCGCAAATTAAAAAACATAATCTTATCAAAGGTACACTTTTTGCAATAATTGGTATTGGATGTTTTCATATATCTTATTATACAGATACTGTACCATATTGGATTACTCATACTCTTTGGCATATTTTTATTATGATTTCTGCATTCTATTTTTTACGTATACATATTATAAATGAAATTAAAGAAATTAAAAATAATACATTGAGAAGAGTATCAAGTATTGAACAATTTATTAGAAGTAGAATGACTAATAATTTAGAAATGCAAAATTTACAAGAAGTGTAAAAATTTTAATATAAATGCATCAAAATTGCAACATAGTAGATAATAATCAAATTGTAATATTATTTTATTAAGTATAATTATACATGCACGAAAGTTTATATTTTATTATTTATATTGTTCTACTTTTCTTATTATTAAATAATATATTTCCAAATAATCTTGTTGTAAATAATATTCTATCAATTCTTATTATGATGATTATTTTTATAAATGTTAATCCATATAATTATAATGAAAATAAATTTACTATTCTTAAACATATGCCACCGCAATATATACCTAAAACTGAATTATTAAATGATATAAACGTAGATAATGTAAAATTTCCATTTATAATTAAACCAATTCATTGTACTAAATGTAGTAAAGGTGTTGTTGTTATAAAAAATAAAAATGAACTAAATAACTACTTATCAAAAAATTCTAATAAATTAAATGAATTTTTATATCAAGATTTTATACCATATACTAATGAAGTTGGCATATTATATGAAAAAGATTTATTTACAAAAAAAGGAAGAATTGTTTCAATTACTAAAAAAATATCACAAAAGTTTGAAATAATGCCTGGATGTATTGGTGATGTAAGTTGTAAAAATTTAACCAATTATATTACTCCTAAATTAAATGATGTTATTGATAAAATATCAAACAATATACCTAATTTTAATGTTGGGCGTTATGATATAAAATATAAAGATGAAGAATCATTATTTAATGGTGAAAATTTCTATATTTTAGAAGCAAATGGTACAATGGGCTTTGATTTACGAAAATATACATCATCTTTTTTAATGTCCCAATACTATATAAATAGATGGTTTTTTTATAGATTATTCTATGGAATTAAAAACATATTTACACGTAATGGATATAATTTATATGATAATGTAATAGTTATTAGAAATGCCGTTAAAAATAGATTTATATGCAATGATTGGGAAGTATTATTCGTAGAACACTAACTTACATGCAACCATATTTAATAATATTTATTATATATATAATGAATAATAAAAGATTGTTAGTTGTAAATAACTTTTTCTTTGATAATACGCCTGACCTTTTTAAGTTGGTAATTAAAATTAGAGATGAATATAAAACATTACCTAAATATATAGATTATATTACTTATAAAGGTAATAATTTTCTTGAATTTATTACTGAAAAATATAATAAAGGATATCGTATTATTATTGGTACTTTCTATTCTTCACAATGTTTAGCAACATTTGATTTTCTTAATAAACATCAAGATTTACTTTTAATTAGTTCTAGTTCAACTGCAATATTTGAATCAAAAGTACCTTTTAATTTATTAAGAATTCCATCAACTGATGAAAAGGCTTTTACATTATTTAAAAAAAATATTTTAGATTCAGCAAATGAAGCACTATTATTATTAGATCCAACTTTATCTAACTTTTCAAGACAAAAAGAAATAATTTCACTTAATAAAAAAACATTTATCAAAACTGTAAATGTATTATATACTGATGAAGATATTTATAATATATCATATGTAAATTTAATTAAACGTACTATTACTGGTAATGAACAATATAAATTTAATTTTGTAAAAATTCCCGCTTCTGTAATATCACAAAAAAAACTAACAAAAGAAGCAGTTAAGATATTATATACAACTGATGCAAGTAATGTTTTTATAATAATTACAATTGCATATCCTCAACAATTATTAAACATTTTATCAAATAACATTACCTTTAGTTCACAAATATTATTTTTAAGTGATATATTTTCAGCATATAGTCTTAAAATTAAAACTCAATTACCATATGCTTTTACACTTATAAATGTTCTTGAACCATTAAATATTGATTATTATCAACGAACTTTATTTAATAATAATCCAGGATATATAAATACTTATAATGTAACATTATTACAATTTATACTTCAACATATAGAACTAATAAATAATACCATATTATTTAATTTATCTATTAAAAATTTTGTTAAAATATTATCAGATAGTAATGAATTTATAAAATCTCAACCTGTAAATAATAATATGAGTTTATTACAAATTAATTACTTAACAATGGCAACAGTAACAGCAACCAAACGTATAACTAAAACACGTTCACTTCTTAACTCTGTTTTATCATCAAAAATTACTGTATGGCCTAATCTTGCAAAAACTATTAGATATGTTCGTTCAACATCAACTAAAGTTGGTTCAATCGCAAACTTAACTTCGTTTGCATTGTATGATTTAATTGTTATTGATAATAATCAAACTAATTTAGATGATTATAAAATGTTTATAAGTGGCTTAAATTATATTAAAGATACATTTTATAATCCTGATAAAATTTCACCTGTTAATAAAACATTAAAATTACTCTATTTTATCAATACTACCGAATTTAACAAATTTATAAAAACAGTTTATCCAAGAAATACATTATATTATTATTTTACTAATTATAGATTAGAACTTCTTAATTTTAACAAAAGTACTTCTAAAATAATACCAAGTAATACAATTATTACTCTAAATAATCAAATTAATATGACTAAAAAGGATTTTTTTAATAATTTTATCTCATTTATCAACAATATAATAATTAAGAATATCTAATATATACAAAAAACGCGTTAATCAAAAAACGTGTTAATCAAAAAAATGTGTTAAACATACATTGGTGTTGATAAAAGACCAACAGTGCTCATGGTGTATATAAGATCACATATAATGTTACTATAATCTTCATAATCGTGTCGTGCAACACACCACATACCCCATTTAAGATTATGAGCAATAACCATCAACTCTGGGTCTGTGGTTTTCATGCGGTGTCCTCGCAAAAAGAAACGGTACCATTGTTTTCTAGATCTTTTGGGCAGATCAAGTTCCCCTTTTAGAAAAAGGGTAATCAATTCAGCGTTCTTAGGATTGTCGTCACCAGGTAAAGGCTGTGAACCAGAAATATGCCATTCTGGTTCCTCATCACACAAGGCGTCAATTGCGCTCCCATTAGATACTACTGATGCAGTATCTTCATCGCTAAGGTCGCCTACACTTTCACCGTCCCCCATACTTCCTTCATCCCCTTCATCTCCGATGCTTCCTTCATCCCCTTCTATGCTTGACAAATCACACTCATCTAAAGACATATCGTTCTCTAAATAGGCTTGTATATGATAAAACATATAATATATATATATATTCAAATTTTTACTATAATATAAACAATTATAACATATAACATGTTAAACAATTATAACATCTTTGTTTTTTACTATATTTTTCATTATCTAATGTTATATTTTCAATGCTTTTACTTATTACCATACCTGAATTCATAAACTGTATATTTGCAATATCATCATTATTATCATTATAAATAAAATTATACACATTTTCTATATATGTGTCTATACATGATACTATTCTATCTTTATCATGCATTGATACTTCTAAATATAATAATTTATTGTCTCTTGCATACTTATTTGCCTCACTAAATAAAACTCGCCTTTCAGTTGTTAAATCACTTTTGTTTCCAAGTAATAACATTGGATAATATTTATATCCATATATATTTGAATTTTCTCTAATTCTATCTATCCATGATGTTATATTGTTAAAACTTGATTTATTTGTAATATCAAATAATATAATAAATGCATTTGCATCTTGTATATAGGTATTTGTTATCTTATTATATGATATATCTCCTTTAACATCCCATGTATCTACTTTTATATCATTAACTAATTTTGTATAATAATCAACACGTGTATCATTTTTATAATTGCAATTGTAATATTTACTAATAATTGACGTTTTTCCTGTATAACTATCTCCAAGTATACTTAATTTAATCTTGTTTCTTGGTGAAAACATTTTTAATAATGTATATAAATCTATATTATACATACATTTTTATTTTTATATAAAATTGAATTATTTATTTGCTATGTTTTATATTTATAAACCTTATACATGGCACGTCCATCTGCTGTCAATTGGTCGTGCTTATATAATGTTCCGCGGTCTATAAGCATTGTTCAAGATGCATATACTCAAATAGAAGCATGGTCATATTTACGAACATTCACACCAAATCCTGACAAAATGCTTACTGATGATCCAGTTATTGACAAGATAACCAAGCACATGAAAATGTTTGGCGCACATAGTGGTGGTTCTCTTGCTTGGACATTTGCACAAATTTTGCATTTTGCTAAGAATGGTATTGTCTATCCTTAGTTATCACATAATATAAGTGATATTGGTATTGCTGATAAACATCCAAGTAAAAATCCCTTTATATATTTTTGTTGCATCTCTTTATATACCTCTAACCATGCTTTATTCTGTTCCTGTGTTTTCAAATGATTTAACATATAATCAGATTTTGGCATTAAAAAGTAATATATTACTGATATTGGTAAAGTTATTGCAAGAAAGAATGTTGCTCTATGATATGTATTTGTTATTGTAATTAAAGTTAGTAATAAGTAAGAAACTGCAATACCTAATATTAAACCTTGAAAATATATATTACGCCTTTCATTTGATATTTTTATATATATCTTGTCAAGTTCAGGGGGAAATACATCTAATAATCTATTTTTCTCTTTATTAGATATTGACATTGTTGAATATGATGCAAATAACATACCTAAACCAATTATTCCAGATACATAACAATCCATTTTATTATAAATATATTCTATATAAAAAATTTATATCTTAAAAAATTGATTTTTATTTTCAAAGTATTGTATGTCTAATAATTATAACCATAACCACAACCATGGCTCAAATTAATTGGATTCAGAGTTATCCCGATGAACATAGCAGAATGATGGTTCAAGATGCTTATAATACAGTAGCATCATTGGAACTACTTGATGAAATTAAAAACTTAAATCCAGAAAAAGGTTTTATGTTTACAAGTTCCCCCATTATTGATAAAATATATAAAAATCTAAAATATGATGGTCATTCTGGCTGTTCATTTGGATGGACAATGAGACAAGTTGAATATTTAGTTAAAAATATGTAAGATTATACCAAATAAAAAAATAGTTTGTCAATTATTTTGTGTTTTATTATATCTGCAATTTTATCATTATTTTTGTAATTATTAAGTGAATAATATAATTTAACTATCTTATTATTATATTTCTTCTCAAAATCATCCTTTGTTTGAATTTCATATATTTTAATCTTACTTTCTATAAATTCATACTTTTCATTTATATTTGCATTCATTTTTTCTATGTATTGCAATGTTGGTAATATATCTAAAAAATAAACATCATATCCTTTATTTTTTATTATTCTTATAACTTTACGCGTTTCTTCTAACTTCTTACATTCATAAAATGGTTCTGTTAAATATATTGCTAAATTTTCTTTTCTCGTTTCTGTGAATTGATTGTAATATTTTTTATATTCTTCTCTATATCTTTTAATTATATCTTCCTTTTCTTCTTCCATCTCATTCATAAATATACTTTTAGTATGTATTAACCATGCTTTTGGAATATCCATTACATTTTTATAATCATATTTAACAAAATTATATCTCTTGTAATGAAAAACATAATTTCGTAATTCATTTATAATTTTTTCTATAATATAGTTAGAAATATCATTAAATGATAAATATAAATCATTTATTATTTTAGTTATATCCTTCCATATACTTTCAATATATCTTAATAAAACATTTTCCATGCATTTAATCATTTTACTGTATTTTTCCTCATAATCTTTACTGGAATGTTCTATTCCATACTTCATCTTTTCAAGTGTTTGCTCTTTCCATATTTTTAATTCTTCTTTTACTAAATCATCATCATACATGTTTATAATGCTATCTGTAATAATTTTTGTTTCTAACTCTTTTATCACTATAGTTCCTACTCTTTTAATCTCACTTTCATCTATATCCTTATATTCATTAAAAACATCATCCATAATTTCATAATATCTTTGTTTTATTGCTTGTTTGGATATATCTGTTGCATCCGTGATACAATTACTCATTGTGGTCATTATAGTTTATATATGTTGCAGTGAATTCTACGTTTTTAATTATATTTGAGTTATTGCATAATTATATCAATTTTTATATTTATAAATATCTTATTATAAATTATAAATACATATGAACTCTTCAAAAACTAATTCTATTTCTGTTTTTTCCAAGTTGGACATTAAAAATGGTATTAGTACTAAACCAATACAACCAATGAGTGATAATAATTTATCATTTAATAATAATTTATCATTTAATAATACAATCAAAAAACCTAATATGATTGTACCTTTGTAAATAAAAATAACTCTATTTTTCATTTCGCATAAATGAATAGTACAAATTGTCATATCTTAAATTACTATCAACATCAGTTAAAATATTTTGACCATCCAAATACATTATTTTGTGTTTTTCAAAAATAAAATCTAATTCTAACCAATTGTAATATCTTCCATATAACGGTTTTTTTAAATATTCCTTATTTCCATCTGTTAATGTTGCAAATAATAAATGTAATAAATCTATTATCATATTGTCATAATCATCATATGCTGTATGTTCTAAAATTAATAATATACCACCTGGCTTTAATATCCTCTTAATCTCGCCTATAAAATCATCAAGTTCACTTACATGATGCAACATCATAAAACATGTTATTAAATCAAATTCATTGTCTTCATAATCTAATTTACCCTCCTTAATGAATTTGAAATTAAATGTAAACTTTTTCTTGTCTTGGTCATATGGCCCCCAACTTCCAATATCTGTTCCATTAACATTACTTCCATCAATACCAACCAATTCACTGAATTTTTTTGTTTTTCTACCACTTCCACAACCAATATCTAAATACTTTACATCCTTCTTTTTACTTAGATTTTTATATATTAGTGCCATACTTTGAAGAATAAAACTCCATGTATCGCAACTTGTAATTGGTCTAATATCTGGCTTCCTTTTTTTATAATTAGTATCCATTATAAATTTTATTACATCTTCATCCTTAACACTATTATTACATATATACTTAACCAACTCGTTTACATACCTTTCATTAAAAAAAGCATTTAACATTAGTTTTAATTTGGCCATTTTTTGTGAATTGCCGTATACTAAAGCATTTTTACAATATGTCTTGAACTGTATATTTGAATCCTTTTCTGCATAAATTTTGTACCTTTTATTCAATAACCTTATAAATGTATGCTTTTGACATTCAGTTATAAGGTTATTTTTATTTACATATTCAATATAATCATCCTTATTTATACTCATAATGCATTTATATTATAGCAACATATTATTTATATTTATAATTTATATTATAGACTATATAATTGATGTATTACTATAATTGATGTCATATTTATACAGTATATGCTATAACTAATGTATTACTATAATTGGTGTCATGTTTATATAGTATATATGCTTAAAGATTAACCAATATTTATTTATAGCAATGTCATTAAATACAAAATTACAATTAGGTCTTGAATATGAAAAATATGTCCAAAAAATTATTACAAATAAATACATTAATTGCTGGTTATGGAGTGAGGTCCCTAAACACGTTTTACTTGATTTAAAAATTATACAGAATCAGGAACAAAATTGTGATGATATTGGTTGTGACGTTGTTTGTCAAAATAGTGATTTAACTTACTTATTTGTACAATGCAAAAACTATTCAACTACTGGCAATGATAATACAATTTCAATTCATGATTTAGCAGGTTTTTATAATTTTATTGCTGAAACTGGATTTAATGGTGTTGTTTATTATTCAGGCAAATTATCAACGCAAATTATATGTAGAAAAAAACGTATTAACTATATCAACCTACCATTTATTACAAATAAACAAATTTTAGACTTTTTACCAAGAGACTACCAAATAGAAGCATATAATTACATTAAAAGCAATAACAAAAATATTTTATCTATGCCTTGCGGTACTGGTAAAACATTCGTTTCATTCTTGCTATCATTAGAATATAGCAATATCATTATTTTAACTCCTTTAATTTCTACAACTGAACAAATACATACTCATTATAAAAATTACTATCTAAAATATGATAATATAAATTTTATGCTTGTTAATTGCAAAGCAGAAAGAAATATTAGCAATATAAAAAGTAAATTATTCCAACATCAAAAAGGTAAAAATGTTATATCATCTACATATGATTCATGCGATGTTATAAATAAGTTATTACCTAATTTAGAAAATGCACTTATTATAATTGACGAGTTTCATAATTTGTCTAATGATATGTTGACTAATCATAAAGCAGAAATGAACAAGTTAATTACAAATAATAAAAATATTCTGTTTATGTCAGCAACTCCCTTAAAAATAGATATGCTAACAAATAATATATACGAATTATCTTGGGAAAATGCAATTAAAAATAAATATATATGCAATTATAATTTTTACTACCCAAATAATGATAAGATAATTTCTAAAGTTGATGATATGAAATTTGATAAATCAATAATTGATAAAACGATTCTAATAAATAAGGCATATTTTCTTTTAGATGCCGTAAAATTAACAAAAGTTATGAAATGTATTGTGTATCTAAAGTCAATACAAGAAATGAATGATTTTGTTAAAATATTGCAAACAATAAATTTATACTTTGAATTGAATATAAAAACATATGAAATAGATTATAAAACGAGTGTTAATGAAAGAAACAACCATTTAACAAAGTTTAAAAATGATAATTGTTGCATAAATATATTATGTAATGTCCATATATTAGACGAAGGCATAGATATACCCGAATGCGATTCAATATATCTAACACATCCAAATAATAACGTAATAAGTATAATACAAAGAATAAGCAGGGCAAATAGATTAGATAAAAACAATACAAATAAAATAGCAAAAATATTTATATGGAGTAAAAATGAAATAAAATTAGAATCAATAACACAAAATATATCAAAATATGTAGATTGTAATTATGGAGTAGAAAATAATGAATGCATAAATTATAAAAAATGCATTGATAACAAAAATAAATATATAATTGATGATAATATAATAATTCATAATTCTAATAAAACAAATAATGATGATATAATAAAATATATAAAAAATCATGCAGATATTCCACATGAAATAATAGATGATTTTTTTGAACTATATAAATTAAATGATCCAAATGATACAAATGATAAATACAATTTTTCTATAAATGTTGATGCTATTGCTAAATGGTTTGATATGAGAGTTGGTCATATTAAAGAAACGTTAGTTAATTCATATAAAGAAAAAATAGATTATAAAATCATTAAAGGTGTTAGCAATGGTATGAAAGGTAAACCAAAAGATACCATATTACTTACTCCAAAATGCTTCAAATTGATGGCAATGCAAAGTAGAACTAAAAAAGCAATACAAGTTAGAGAATACTATTATGAATTAGAACAAATTTTAGATAAATACAAAGAATATATAATCAAAGGTCTTGAAGAAAAAATAAAAAAACTTGAAAATAACCAGAAGCCTAAAATAAATCCATCAAAAGGTGTAATATATATATTAGAAACTCCCGATGGACTTGGTCATTATAAAGTTGGTAAAACTAATAATCTTAAACAACGTTTAATGCAATACAATGGTGATAAGAAAGATGATATAATTCCATTATATGTTTATGAAACTGATAATATTGATGAAGTTGAACGCTGTGTTAAGTCGTATGCTAAACAATATCAATATAGACGTTATAAAGAAGTGTACAAAGCAGACATAAATATGTTAAAGGATTTAATAAATGATTGTGGTGAATTTAATGAAAAAACTAACCTCAAAATAAAATGGAAATCTAATAAACAAACAGGCGGTAATCATTATATTGCTATTTTCAAAGACTAGTAATTAGTTCAAGGTGTATAATTTATGTGATAAATATGGTAATAATTAAACTAAAATTTTACGACTTTTTTAACATTTTACACACTTTTACAATTCAAACACCAAATTACAAATTTATAGTTACAAACATTCGGTTTAATTCTTCCACAATTTCGTCAAATGATGAATTAAAACCGATTGAAATACGGCATAATGTGCCATTCTTTGTTTGTCGTGGCCATTGGTCAAAACGTGTATCATGTGCACCAAAACTAGTTGTGCAATCAAACTTAGAACCACGCATCCATGCAAGTGCATCTTCTTTTTTAAGCGGCACTTCAAATGTAAATACGCTTGGACCAATGTTTTTGAATAATTGTTGTGCTAATCTATGTGAACGATGACTGGATAACATTGGATAGTTCACTTTAATTTTTCTAAGTTCTAGATACTCAGTAACATTTTTTGTTAATTCTGAACTTTTTTCTATACGTTCACGGAGTGAGACAATATTTTTGGCCATTTCTTGACAATAAAGAGGGCTAACATGTAGTCCACAGTTTCTTCCATATTCAAACACTCTTTTGTTCAATAATACATCTCTGCATACAATCGCACCCATAATACCTGACCTACCAGCGCCATAATATTTTGTAAGCGACATGACAACCATGTCAATACATCGTGAATGTTTTAGTGGTTGAAAGATTGCTGATGTGATCCATGTATTGTCTACAATAATACGTATTTTATCACGTCCAACAATGCTTACAATTTTTTCAAGAAGTCCGAAGTCAAAAACATCACCATTTGGATTAGTGCATGTTTCAACAAATAGGATTGTAGGCTTACTTTTGTCTATTTTGTGATTGAAAGTGTTCATAACATCTTCATTATCGTGTACATGAATTTTAAATGTATTTACATTTGTATAGTTATCATTTATATACGCAACTACTCTAGGTGTATCACAATATGTTTCTTGTGAAATAACAATATTTGTAGGTGACCAGTTAAAGTTCATCATTGAAATATGAAATGCAGTGGTAATAGCACACATTCCAGAAGGGAATAAACTACTATGTCCATTATGCAGTGTGTCTAAATGTTTACACACTTCTAGGTATCCTGCATGAACATATCGGTTATAGTAGGTGTTTCCTTCATTTTCTGAAATAATACACCTCTCATAGTTTGTATCACATGCTCCATAAGTCGACATTATATACTGTGCTTGGTTATTTATACTGTGGTTATTTATACTGTGCTTTGTTATAAATATACATATATATATATAATATATAAAATTCATTTTTTTTATAAAAAATAGACTAATTTGAAAAACATTTGATTAATTCTTTATGTCTATATGCACAATCATTAAATAATTTTTCAATAGATTGCTCAATATTATCTTGATTGATATGTTCTAATATTTTTGGATGAGGAATATGATTCATCATATTTTCTCTACCATTTGCAAAAATCCAATGTGTTGTTTGTGCTCTCCATCTCAAATCATAATATTTTTTAACAATCTTATCTAATTGAGAAGGGGGTGAGGAATTATTAAAATTTTCCCTCAAAATCCACCATGTTTTGTTATATTTGTGATTTTCAATTAATTCTGCTAATTTGGTGTGTCCATGATGAGTAGCAATTTCTTTAGGTCTCATTCCAGTAATTCCTCCTTGTGTAATTGTTTCTGCTCCATTATCCAAAAGAATTTTAGCAATCTCTAATCTTAAAGTAGGGTTTTCTTTTAAAATATTATCTTTTCCAGGATGTGAGCAAACATAATAAAGTGGTGTATTAATTTTATAATCATACGGATTTATATAAACATTTTTTTCTAATAATTCTTTAATTATATCAATATTGCCAGAAATAACAGCAATGTGTAAATGAGTTTCTCCATGAATATCACGAGAATAATTTAGAGAAGATTTAGTTAATTGTAAATGTGGAAGTTTTACAGGAAATTTTACAATTGAATCTGTAAAAAATGGATTATTAAATTTTCCACTTTTCCCCCATAATTTGCAAAAATCTTTATGTATAGGCCAATCTTCTTTTTGACATTCCTTAGAACAATAGTAGCCAGAATGACAGAAAGAGCAAACAAAATTTTGTTCTTTAATAAAACACTTTTGACAAAACATTATTTTTGTCAAATTTTAATTATTATTTTTATATTAAATATAAAAATCAATTTTTTTGATATTTTTAACTTGTATTTAATAATATTTTAACTTGTATTTAATATATTATTATTTCTAATGATGTTGATAACTTATCAATTGGTTTATTATAATGTTCACTTATTGTTAGCCTTTTTAATCCTAATGGAATATTATCTAGTAGTTGATTAAAAGAGCATCCAAATCTAAGATTTTTTAATGTTTGTGGTAAATTATGTACTTTTTGATTATAACATACATCAAATGTTAAATTTAATAATTTATTTGGTAAATTATTTACTGGCTGATTAAACATATATCCAAATATTAAATTTTCTAAATCTAATGGTAAATTATCTACTAACTGATTAAAATAATTTCCAAAAGTAAGAGATTGTAATCCTGATGGTAAATTATCAATTGGTTGATTAAAATTAGAATTTATTATAAAAGTTAAACTTTTTAATTCTACAGGTAAATTATCAACTGGTTTATTAAATATTTTACCAAAAGTAAGAGATTGTAATCCTGATGGTAAATTATTAACTGATTGATTAAATACTGAATATTCATTAAAAGTTAGACAGTGTAATCCTGATGGTAAATTATCAACTGATTGATTGAAATTATGACCAAAAGTAAGAGATTGTAATCCCGATGGTAAATTATCAACTGAATGATTAAATAATGAATAATAATTAAAAGTAATACTTTGTAATCCTACTGGTAAATTATCAATTGGTTGATTAAAATTATAACCAAAAGTAAGACTTTTTAATTTAGATGGTAGATTATTTACTGGTTTATTAAAATCAGTACCAAAAGTAATACTTTGTAATCCCTGTGGTAGATGATCTACTGAATGATTAAATTTAGATTTATTTACAAAATTAAGTTTTATTAAACCTAATGGTAAATTATCCAATGATTGATTAAAATGATGTCCAAAAACAATACTTTCTAATCCTGAAGGTAAATTGTAAACTTGTTGATTAAATTTAGAATAAAAATCAAAAGTAATACTTTGTAATCCAGATGGTAAATTATCAATTGGTTGATTAAATGTTTTACAAAATTCTACTTTATCATATTTTGCCATTTGTTTTAATATTTCTTCAGTTAAAAATACATTTTTATTTACATAGAAAATATTATTATCATCTTTAATTTTTATATAATAATCACAATCCATATTAGTTGACATTATTTTAATCATTATTTATAATTATCAATTTTTTTAACCTTCTAGTGAATTATCAATATTATATAAAATATGAAAATTTTATCTAAAAATTGATTTTTATAATATATTTATTATAAATATATATACAAAATGAATACAGATATGATTGCTCCATTACCAGATAACCATTGCGGACCTATCCACCATCCTTTCGTTAGTGATAATTTTCCACATCCTATACGCGATCTTCCATTTGACCCTAATATTGATCTTCCATTTGACCCTATTATTGATCATCCGTTTAACCCTATACGCGATCTTCCATTTGACCCTATTATGGATCTTCCATCGTTTAAACCTCTTCCTGAACTTCCATCGTTAGAGCATACACCAGAACTTTTCCAAGATAATTCATTAGTCGACTCTATGCATCACAATCAAATAAATGACTGGTGTATCGTTCAATAGTTATATAAAAATATTTTTATAAATTACAATTTATATTATAATTTACTATCACCAAAAAATTTAACTACAAAATCTTTAAAACATTCAATAATTTTATTTAATTTTTCACGCTTTATGTTAGCACGTAATTTTTCTAGATCATGTATCTGTTTTATATTAGTGAATCTTATAATATATTTTTCATTTTCCTTAATACTTTCTATATCTTCTTCAAATCCCAATATAGTTCTAAATGTTGAATCTTTACAAAATGTAAATTTAAATTCTGATTCAAAAATTAGATCATGTTTTTTTAATATATTATATTTTTCATCTTGATAAATATATTTAGCCTTAATATAACTAGAAATAGAATTAAATTTAGAAACAAACATACCCATATGACATAAATTAAAATATCCAAATTTAATTTCATTGGTACCCCTATAATCTTCAATGATTAATGAATCATTAATAGGAGTAACTAGATATTCAATATTTTTATATGTTTCAATTATTTTATTTAATATTTCATATCCATCTTTATATTTTTTTAAAATAGTATTTGGATTATCTTTCATTGCACTAATTAGTGCTCTATTTTCCACATCATTTTTAAGAATACTATCAATACCATTTACATGATATTCTATAACTTTACTTAAATTTCCTGTTCCTTCTCTACATTTTACTAACTCCTCACGTGAATCTTTTAAATATTCTAATGGAGTTTTTCCAATTTTTTTTTGTAAATCTATATTACAAATCACTTTATTGAATATAAACTTTCTCATATCTTCAAAACTTTCCAATAATCTAGAACGTACACTATCACTTCCTAAATATAAAATTTCATTATTTCCATTTTCTATCGTTAATTGATTTTGATATTTAATAATATCATCAATAAGTTTATTTGTATTTTTTATTTTTAAAAGTAATGAATTTTTTAAAAAATCTTTTAACATTTCATTTTTATTTTGAGTAAATAATGCATCCCAATTTTCTTGAAAAAGACAAATTTCTTCTCTAATATTTTTATCTTTTATGTAATTAAATCCAAAATAACCTAATATACATGAAAAACCTGTTCCAATAGCATATGCAGCAGCAATAATTGGTAATGGCATAATAGCAATTTGACATAAATATTATTATAATTATAATAAATCAATTTTTATATTTTTGGCAACAAAATACTTATTAGTTATTATTTATAAAAAAAGTGATGATATATATACTATAGAATCTTTAAAATAATTAGTTTTATCTTTTAATTGTAATTTTCTCAATTCATCTAATTCATTTTCATCTTTTATATTTCTTCTAGAATAAATAATCTGTTCCCCATCACAACTCCAACTTACAACATCCATTGCCTCAAACCCAATAAGAGTTAGTAATGTTGATTCTTTTTTAAAAGTAAATGGTTTTTCACTTTTAAAAATAAAACTTTTTTCTGGTGTTCCATATTTTTTTATATCCTCTTTAGTGCAGTAATTTACTTTAATTCCAAAATTATTTTTATTAAATGTATCTTCAAATTCATTATATTTATTTAATAAAATTTCTCCCAATATTAATGTTTGTTCTAATCTATCTATTTCAAAAATAAGTTTATTATTATTCATTCCAATTAAATTATTTTTATTTTCATATTCAATTACGAGTTGTTTTACTTTTTCTAAAGCTATATTAAATTTTGTGCAAATACCATTTGATCCAAATAAAAGTTCATAATCTGGAAGAAGATAAATACTACAAAAGCTTTCATATGCATTAGCAGTTGAATCATAAGTATTAAAAGTTCGTGTGATACTTGAAAAAAATCCAAAAGTCATAGAAGACAATATTTCTCCAAAATCTCTATTTCTAAAACTTCTGTAAAAACGAATTTCATCTTGTAATTTCCCATATAAATCATATACTGTTTTTAAATAATATATACAAGCATCCTGCAGACAATAATCATAATTAAAATTATACGCAAGTTCTTTATCTATACATTTAAAATTTTCTTTTTCAACACATTTAAAGGGTTCTTCATCGTATTTTCTTTTATTTTTATATCTATCATAATAATTATATTCTCTTTTTGGCATTTGTAATGTTGAAGTTTTACCAAATTTTTTTTCAATAATATTCTTTAAATATTCCAAATCACCTTTAATATCTTCATTTTTTTGTATTTTCTCATTAATTGAATAGAATGGCTGTCTCAATTTTTCTTCATATAATTTGGAAGAATAATCAGTTATTTTTTTATAACTTTCAAATAATTTACGATAATAACAAGCAAAATCATTATTATATTCGTCTAAAACTGAAAATCCATTAGTATCAGGCATGACATAAATTATTATTATTATATATAAAAATATTTTTTCAATTTTTTAGAATTTATCACCAAAACTATAAGAAAAACCATTTCCAATAAAAATTTCTTTATCAAGAATTAAATCAGTAAATTTTGATATTTCCCCTTTTTCTATTTCTAAGTTTTTACATGAAACTTTTAAATCAAAATTTTTTTCATCTAATTTCTTGTAAATTTCTAAGATTTTATTTTTCTCTTCATAATTTTTTACTTTTTGATTATAATTTTCATGTAAATTTATAATATCGTTTCTAATTTCAATATTTTTTTTTATTTTAGTATTCAATCTATTAATTTTACTTGCTGACGCAAAACTAACATCTCTATAAGGAGATAAAGATTTAATAACCATCCAATTAAAAAATATCATGCCAATAAAATTTAGACATCCTGTTCCAAAAATTAGCCATAAACTAGAAGCCTCTAATAATCCAAAATATGTAATTATTGAAGATAATCCTTTTCCTAATATTCCAATTTTAGTCTGTAATATTTTATTTAAAATAAATGAATTTATATCATTATCTTTCATATATGGATGTTTTAAATCAAATTTAATTTTGCATAGTTGATATAGTGAAAGCATTCCTATTGATGCATATGGTATAATTTTACCTAATGTTTCTAGGGGAACCAAATCAAGTAATTTAATTTCTTCAAACAAATGATTCATAGTAGTACAAATAGTCATATTTTCTCCATATTTTATAGTTGTATCTTTCATTAATTCTTTAAAAGTTTGCCATTTTGTATTGTGGCATTTTGTATATTTTCCTCTAAAAATATTAGATATCAGCGAATAAGAAGTAGACATACCAATAATTAATGCGTTGTTAAAGGTTAATTCATTATTAAATAACTCTTTATGTGTCCATAAATGAATTTTTATATCTGTATATTCGCCTGTTTTTTCTAAAAATGCGTTAGTATGTTCTTGTTTTTTATCTAGTGTTAATCCTTCTGTTGTTTTAATCAATTTTCCTAAACGACATTGGTTTATATATGTATCTGCACGTAATGCTGAATTATATTGGTTCATAGCTGTCTCTTGATATTTTGGGTCATCTTTCTCTTTTACTTCAATATGAATTCCTTTTTGGGGATTATCAATAACAATTTTGTTTGTAATTATTTTACCATTTACTTCTTTTGTAATTGTAACAGATGAACCATCAATCAATATATTAACATGTCTATAATTATTCGCAAATGCTGTATTATATTTATCATTCAAATCTCTTAACCAATTTGGATTTTTATACTCACTTACTCCAACATGAATCCCATTAGCAGGATCATCAATAGTATGTGTTTTGTAAATACTAATTCCATGCATTTCATGTGAAATTGTATGAGTAGCCCCATTTTCTAATTTTATTACATTCATATTATTACTATACGTTTGTGAAGTATTTACGATATTATTAATAATCAAATCACCAATTTTATCTGTTCCAATACGATAACTTGCAAATAATAGTTCCTCATTCCAATTGGGATTATGATATTGATTAACAGTTATATGAATTCCTTTTTCCGAGTTATCTAATGTATATGTAGTATATATGCTAAAACCATGCATTTCATATGAAATTGTTAAAATTGTTCCATTCCCTAGATCAATTAAGGTACTTGGAGCATTCCCTATAATAGTTGGTACATATACACAAGCTAAATGATTAATCATTCCAAAATCCAAAGAAAGATTAACATTTACACCATCCACATTTGTATTGTAATTTACTCCATTTGGTCTTAATAGTATAATTGATGAATCTAAACGATATCCAACTCCATTATCTATAACAAATCTACTTGATAGTTCAATATTTGAAGTAAGCAAAAGTCTTTCGGTAAAAGGAATTATTGAATTTAATGAATAGTTGTAATTATAATTAGGTAATCCAAATCTTTCTTTATTAACTTCTGGATTATATGGTGGTCCATATACTTCTTTATTAACTTCTGGATTATAAGGTGGTCTATATACTTCTTTATTAACTTCTGGATTATAAGGTGGTCCATATACTTCTCTATTATTATTTGTATAAGTATCAAAAAAACTTTTAGAAGTATCATAAATTTTTGTGATACTATTTTCAAATGATAAAAATTCATGAATAGTATTATATCCAAGACCATAAATTTTTCCCATTCCGTAACCAACAGTATTGACTAAATTTGTAGTATTTCCTATAAATCCATGACTCCAATATGATTTTGGAGTCATATCAAATAATTTTTCTCTAGAGATTGATATAGTATCAACAAAAACAAATTTTACTGCTGTAGCAACTGGATTATGAGTAGGTAATGCTGTAAAAAGTCCTTTATTAGCACAATATACTTGTGACACATAATTATTATGTGGTGTAAAAATATCATTTTTCCAAAGAAAGTCTTGATTGTTGCTATGACAAGTAGCTACACTTGCTACTGCATCAACTGTTTTTATAAATTGTGCTGTCCCACTGGAAAATCCAGTATTTACAATATGATCGAAAAAAGTTTCGTTTGCAACCTCTGTACCAACCTCTTTTAATAATGTCATATTTATATTATGTAATATTATGTAATATTATTTAAATAAATCAATTTTTATCATAATTTTACTCTCTTATTTTTTAATAGGTATGATACGTGTTCAGTATGTTTATCATAATTTTTTGGCAATACTAAACGTTGTAATCCTTTTGGTAATTTATTTATGGGTTGATTAAAATCTGATAAATAGATATAATCAAAAGCAAGAGATTGTAATCCTGATGGTAAATTATCAATTGATTGATTAAACTTAGAATCTTTTATAAAAGTTAAACTTTTTAATCCAACTGGTAAATTATCAATTGATTGATTAAAATTCTTTCCTAACGTTAAATTTTGTAATCCAGATGGTAAATTATCAATTGGTTGATTAAAGCTACCTTCAAAAGTGAGACTATGTAATCCTGGTGGCAAATTATCTACCTGCTGATTAAAATCATTTCCAAAAGTGAGACTTTGTAGTCCTGATGGTAAATTATTAACTGATTGATTGAAACAATAATCAAATGTAAGATTTTGTAATCCTGATGGCAAATTATCTACTGGCTGATTAAATTTCATACCAAATGTAAGATTTTGTAATTCATCTGGTAATTTATCAACTGGTTGATTGAAAGCAGTACCAAATTTAAGACATTTTATTCCATTTGGTAATTTATCTACTTTTTGATTGAAACTACTTGATAATTCAAGATTTTGTAATGTTTTTGGTAATTTATCAATTGGTTTATTAAAAAATGTTTTACCTGTGTCAAATTCAAGACTTAATAAACCTTCTGGTAAATTATCTATTTTGTAATCAAAATACCATGACCAAAATTTGAGGGTTTGTAATCCTTTTGGTAATTTATCTACTGGATGACAAAATTCCGTACCAAATTCAGCATGTTTTAAATTCTTTGGTAGATTATTCACTGGTTTATCAAATAAATGACCAAAATCAATACTTTCTAATCCAATCCAATTTGGTAGCTTATTAATCGGACAATTAAACCAATTACCAATTACAAGTTTTTTATATTTTTTTATTTCATTAACTTCTTCATTTGTTAATGGTGTTTGTTTAAAATTATCCATAAAATACGTATCATTTGTGTTATCTTTTTGTACGGCCATTATATATTTTATAAGTTTTTATTTTTATATAATTTTAGCTTAAATATATGTATATATATATATATTATTTTAAAATATAATGGATCTATTAATAGATAAATTTAATTTTCTTTGTAAAGAAAGAAATTTAATACTTATTCAACAATTTATTACTAATAATCCTGATTTTGATATTTCTGCTAACAATGAATATGCATTTTGTAATGTGTGTGAAAATGGTCATTTAGAAGTAGCACAATGGTTATACCAAATAAAACCTACTATTGATATTTCTATTGATGATGAATATGCGTTTTGTAGAGCATGTGAAAATGGCCATTTAGAAGTAGCAAAATGGTTATATAGAATAAAACCAACTATTGAAAATGAATATGCGTTTTGTAAAGCATGTGAAAATAATCATTTAGAAGTATCACAATGGTTATATCAAATAAAACCTACTATTGATATTTCTATTGATGATGAATATGCATTTTGTAAAGCATGTGAAAATGGCCATTTAGAAGTAGCAAAATGGTTATATGGAATAAAACATACCATTGATATTTCTATTGAAGATGAATATGCGTTTTGTAGTTCATGTGAAAATGGATATTTAGAAGTTGCACAATGGTTATACCAAATAAAACCTACCATTGATATTTCTATTAACGGTGAATATGCTTTTTGTAATGCCTGTAAAAATGGTCATTTAGAAGTAGCACAATGGTTATACGGAATAAAACCTACCATTGATATTTCTATTGAAGATGAATATGCGTTTCGTAGGGCCTGTGAAAATGAACATTTAGAAGTTGCCCAATGGTTATACCAAATAAAACCTACTATTGATATTTCAGTTAAAAATGAATGGGTGTTTCGCGGGATATGTGATAGAGGACATTTAGAAGTCGCTCAATGGTTATATGAAATAAAACCTACCATTGATATTTCAGCTGAAAATGATTGGGCGTTTCGTGGGGCATGTGATAAAGGACATTTACAAGTAGCCCAATGGTTGTGCACATTAAATCCATCCTATCATAATAAAATTACAACATATTATATTGATAAATCACTTCCTATTGATAATATAAAGACAATTTTAATGAGTGAGATTTATAATGAACGTAAAGAATGTTCAGTATGTTATGAAGGTGTAAGCATCCAAACGAATTGTAGCCATAATTTTTGCGAAAGTTGTATAAGTAAACACTATAGTAATTCCAAGTTGTGTCCTTATTGTCGTGAGACAATCATTATGTGTTATCGTATTGTATAATGTGAATTTTTATAATGGATTGTTTAGATATAGAAAATATCCAAATTTTAAGTTCAATACTGATGCCATACTAAATTTGAAGAATTAAAAGAGAAAAATAAATATATAAATACATGATACTTAATAATTTATATAAAAAAATCAATTTTAGACTAATAATATTTTACTCTTATTATTTTTACTGATACTGGTAAATTATTTAATGGTTTATTATAAGTCTCACTTAGCGTAAGAGTTTCTAATCCTTTTGGTAAATTATCTAATGGTTGATTAAAATGATATCCAAATTTTAGATTTTTTAATCCAATTGGTAAATTATCAACAGACTGGTTAAACCATCTATCAAATGTAAGAACTTGTAATCCTAATGGTAAGTTATTTACAGGCTTATCAAAACTATCTCCAAATGTAAGATCTTGTAATCCTTCTGGTAAATTATCAATTGGTTGATCAAAACTACCACCAAATACAAGTTCTTTTAATCCTGTAAGTAAATTATCAACTAAATGTTCAAAACTATATCCAAAACTAATTTTTTTTAATCCTGTGGGTAAATTATCAACTGACTGATTAAAACAAAGTCCAAATTTTAGTTCTTGTAATCCTGTTGGTAAATTATCTACTGACTGATTAAAATAATCTCCAAAACTAAGATTTAATAGTCCTGATGGTAAATTATCAACTGATTGATTAAATTCATTTTTAAATTTAAGTTTTTCTAATCCTGTTGGTAAATTATCTACTGGTTGATTAAATTTACGTCCAAATTCTAAATTTTTTAAATTTTTAGGTAAATTATCTACAGGCTGATTAAAACTATTTCCAAATATAATATCTTGTAATCCAAGTGGTAAATTATCTACAGGCTGATTAAAATATCCTGCTACATATTTTCCTGCAAAATCAAGACTCTTTAATCCTGATGGTAAATTATCAACAGACTGATTAAAATGAATTCCAAATGTAATATTTTGTAATCCAGATGGTAATATATTACATAACGGCTGATTAAAATCACTTCCAAATGTAAGACTAATCAATCCTTTTGGCAAATAATCTATTTGTTTATTGAAATTATCTGCAAATATAATACTCTCCAAGCCTTCTGGTAATTTATCATTTAGAGTTTTATTAAAATATTTTCCAAAACTAATAACTTTTAATCCTTTTGGTAAGTAATCTATTGGATTGTTAAAATAATCTCCAAAATGTAATTCTTTTAGATTTATTGGTAAATTATCAACAGACTCATTAAAATATGAACCAAATTTTATATATTCAATATTAGATGGTAAATTATCTACAGGCCTATCAAATTTATCACAAAATTCTACATAATTATATTTTACCATTTCTTTTAACATATTTTTACTTAATAAAACATTTTTATTAACAAAATACATTAAATGTTTATTACTCGCTCCATCAGTATATTCTTTTAGATAAGAATTTGTTGTAGAAGCACCTAATTCTTCCTTAATCTGCATTCTTTAATATATATAAATATAAATATATATTTTCATATAAAAATCAATTTTTAGACTAGTATTATTTTAACTGATACTGGTAAATTATTTAATGATTTATTATAATTTTTACTCAGATAAAGTTCCTCTAGTCCTTGTGGTATAAAATCACATATTGGTTGATTAAATTCTTCTCCAAAACATAAAATTTTTAATTCAGATGGTAAATTATTCTGTATTGGTTGATTATATTCATCGCCTAAAACAAGCTTTTGTATGCTAGATGGTAAATTATTAATTGGATGATTAAATTCATCACCTCCAATTGTAAGTTTTTTTAATCCTTTAACTAAATTATCTACAGACTGATTAAATTTATAACCAAAAGAAAGTTTTTGTAGAGTAGATGGTAAGTTATCAACTGACTGATTAAAATTCCAACCAAAATAAAGTGTTTGTATAGAATCTGGTAAATTTTCAACAGACTGATTAAAATTATCTCCAAAATAAAGTTCTTCTATTCCTAAAGGTAAATTATTAACAGACTGATTAAAATTATTTCCAAATAATATATATTTAGTTTTAGATGGTAAATTATCTACTGACTGATTAAAATCATGTCCGAATTTAAGATTTATTAAATTTGAAGGTAATTTATCTACACGCTGATTAAAATTATTTCCAAATGTTAAATATTCAATATCAGATGGTAAGTTATCCACAGACTGATTAAATCTACCTCCAAATGTGATATTTAATAATCCTGTTGGTAAATTATCTACAGACTGATTAAACCAATATCCAAATGTAAGATTTTTTAATGAAATACATAAACTATCTACACACTGATTAAAATTACTTCCAAATACAATATTTTGAATATTAGATGGTAAATTTTCAATTGGCTTATTAAATTTATCACAAAATTCTACAATTTTACAATTATATTTTTCCATTTCTTTTAACATTTTTTTATTTATGGATATATTTTTATTTACATAAAAAACATTATGTTTAACATGTGCTTCATCTTCTATTTCTTTTATATAATAACTTTTAGAGGAATCATATTTTTGTATATTTTCATCCATTATTCCTAATATATATTTTCATCCATTATTCCTAATATATATTTTATTTACATATAAAAATCAATTTTTAGACTAATAATATTTTATTCTTGTTATTTTTACTGATGCAGGTAAATTATTTAATGGCTTATTATAAGTATCACTTATTATAAGTTTTTGTAATCCAGATGGCAGATTATTTAATGGCTGGTTAAATTCATAACCAAAAGTAAGTCTTTGTAATCCAGATGGCAAATTATCAACAGGCTGGTTAAAATTATGACTAAATCTAAGTCTTTTTAATCCTATCGGTAAATTATCAACAGGCTGATTAAAATTACAACCAAAAGTAAGTCTTTGTAATCCTGTTGGTAGATTATCAACAGGCTGATTAAAATGATAACCTAAAGTAATTTTTTTTAATTCTTTAGGTAAATTATCTACAGACTGATTAAATTTATTAAATTTTTCATTAAATACAATTTTCTCTATTCTTGGAGGTAAATAATCACATATTGGTTGATTAAATTGAATTCCAAATTCAATAATTCTACAATTAGATTTTTCTATTTCATTAACTATTTTTTCATTTATTGGTATATTTTTAGATACACAAAATATAATTTTTGTTGCCTTATTTTCAACTTCTTTAATATAGTAATCTCGTTCAGTATTATCCATTATTCTTTATTTTTAAAAAAAATATTATAAATAAAAATCAATTTTTATTTAAGGTACCTTTATGAAAATATTCTTATTACTTTTACTGATGCTGGTAAATTATATTAACTGGTAAATTATATTAACTGGTAAATTATATTAACTGGTAAATTATATTAACTGGTAAATTAT
>SXGU01154042.1_pt1 | contig 31342 bp, 25 predicted proteins | sample 3174531 | NCBI WGS metagenome assembly SXGU01 (sample SAMN11356863, study PRJNA531348) | freshwater metagenome | isolation source: freshwater sample F1-140 | place: China: Fuxian Lake, Yuxi | collected 2017-12-25 | reverse complement strand
CTGAAGGGATTTAGCCTTGACCCAAAAAGTCTCGCGGTGTTTCGCGGCCAGCCGGCCGTGCAAGTTGTCGAGCCGCCACACGCAGACATCCTCCACGGGTTGGCTGGCGTAAATCTCCCGCAGCCGCGCCGCTGCTTCATCAAGACCAGTCGCAAAAGGCCAGGGACAACGCAGCCTCGGTCGAATATCCTGAGTCCGATGGTCAAAATCTTTCAGGTTAACGACATTGCCGGCCAAGCTGGATTCAGCATCTGCGGAACAAGCAGTTTTGATGCGCTTGAGCGGGCAGAAGAATCAGGTTTCCTGCCCAGCGGCTTCACACTGGCACAGTGGGAGCGACTGCCAAAGCGACAGACCACCCAGCAATGCCTTGATGACTTTCTCGCTCGTTACGAGCCGTGCAAGACCATGTGCGCCCGCCATCGGTGCTGCGCTTCGTGATGAGGTCCACGTCGCCGTGGTCGCCGGGGCCGGTCTTGCGGCCCTCGCAGAACGCGAGCACGGAACCCTTCGCCGTCACGAGCAACGCGGGGATGCGGTAGGTGTGGTAGCCGCCCTGCCCGGCGGTCCAGAGCGGAACTTGTTCAATGAAGGCTGGCGCGGCGCAAACAAACTGCACCAGCGAGGCGTTCAAGAGCAAAGTGAGCAGGCGTTTCATTTCAGTGAGTCCTGTCCATCGGTCAGCCATTCGAGGTTAAAGCGGGCGACGGTAAGCAGGCCGGTGCGGTAGCTGTCCTTCCCGTCCGTGCTGCCGCGCTCGTAAAAGAGCAGGATGGTCCCATCCTTCGCCACGGCGAGGTCGCTGTAGCCGCTGAAGCCCGGCTCGATGGTCTTGCTTACCGGCCAGGTCGCGGACTCATCGTAGCTGAGTTTCACCGAGACGTTCTTGCGGTCGCGGCCCTTGCCCGGCGCTTCCTTGCCGTCGGTGCGTGCGAGGTTGTGCGGGTTGGCAAAGAGCAGGCGGTTCTTAGCGGGTGCTTCGCTGAGGCGGACCATGCTGGCCATGCAGATGGGTTCGAGCAGTTGTTCGTGGAACTGCGGCTTACTCCAAGCCGTCACGCCGTCGCGGCTGGTGGTGAGCAGGCGGCGGTTGGCTTTTGATTCACTCCTCATGTTCAGCAGCACGCGGCCGTCGGCTAGCTGCACGGCGCAGGTTTCGTTCGGGATAATCCACTCGCCCTGGTTCGGCCCGGCAATCTCGCCGCGCGACCAAGTGCGACCCAAGTCGTCGCTGTAAATCACCGACGTGACCGAAGGGCGGTGCGCGTGTCCGCCAGTGCCGAGCGAAAGCCACACGGGCACGATGAGGCGGCCGGTCTTGAGCTGGATGCCGTGGGCGGGGCCGGTGGCGAGGACCTTCCAGTCGTCTTCGGGGCGGAACTTGTCGACCGTGGCGGTGATTTCGACGGGCTTCGACCAGGGCGCGCCGTCGTCGTCGCTGCGGATGTAGAAGCAGCGGGCGTATTCGAGGCAGTAGAGGAAATGCACCGCGCCGTTCTGGTCGGGGATGGCGACGGCGTTGTTGTAGGTTACGTCGTCGGGGTTCGCAAGCTTCTGCGCTAGCGCGACGGGGTTCTTCGACTTGGGGCCGGGCACGTCGGCGATTTTGGCGCGCTCGGTCCACGTCTTGCCGCCGTCGGTCGAGCGGCGGAGCAGGATATCAATCGTGTCCCAATCGCTCTTGCCGGTGCGGCGTGCCTCGCAGTAGGCGAGCACCGTGCCGCGCTTCGTGGTCACGATGCCGGGGATGCGATAGAGCGCGTAGCCCTCCTTGCCCGCCTCGAACAGGTCAATTTTTTCAAGCAGTGGCTCGGCAGCGGCGGCGGGGAACAAGGAAGCGGCAAGCAGCGCGGTTTTGAACAAGAGCGGAAACAGGAGGCGACGCGGATGCATAGGCAGGAGTAAATTCCAGCCGTTGCCACCTGTCATCCCGAATCCGCCGGGTTACTTCTTCTTCAGCGTCGCCAGATACTCCAGCAGGTCTGCGAGTTCCTGCACGGTCATGGTCTGCTGGAGGCCAGCGGGCATGATAGAGAGTTTGCTCTGCTGGCGGCGGGCGAGGGTAGATTTTTTAAACTTCGTCACCACTCCGCCCACGGTTTTCACCGACACGTCATCGCCCGTTTCGCTCACGATGAGGCCGAAGAATTCCTCGCCGTCCTTGGCCTCCACCGACCACGCCTCGAAACCGAAGGAAATGCCAGCGCTGGGGTCCAGGATGGATTCGAGCAGCGCGTCCTTGCCGAGCTTGCTGCCGATTTCTGAAAGATCCGGGCCGAAGTCAATGCCCTGCCCGTTTACGACGTGGCACTTGGCGCAGCCAACGGTCTCGCGGGAGAAAACTTCTGCGCCGCGCTTGGCGTCGCCCTTCATCGCGAGGAGTTCGGCGATGGGCGGCAAGGACTTGTCGCCCTGTCCGGGCGGCGGCGGCAGCAACCTCGCAGCTTCGGACTTCAACTCCGGCCAGCGGACGGCGTTCAACTCGGTGGCGGCGGTGAACCGGATTTCAGCGGGGAGCTGGTCCTCACGCGCGAGCTTGAGGAGGGCCGCTGCGCCTTCCTGCGTGCGGGCGAGCGAGCGCACCGCTTGTTTGCGCAACGCAACGTCGCGCTTGGCGTCGGCCAGCAGCGGGAGCAGAAGCGCAGGGAGTTGCTTCGCGCCGCTGTTGCCCAGGGCTTCGACGAGCTTGGTGACCTTCGCGGTGTCCTTGTCGGCGAAGGCAGCGGCGAGGGCAGCGGTATCGCCACTGGCGAGGACCAGTCGGAGAGCAGCAACGCCCGCTTCGTCAGCGGGGTGCTTGATGGCGACCTCGATCAGGCCGGAATTTTGGCCAGCGACCTTGAACTGCTCGACGAGCTGCACGAATTGCGGCGTGCCGCGCGTGGCGGCGAGGACTTTGCCGAGCGCTTCCGCGAGCTTGGGATTGGCGTTGACCGCTTCCGGCCCGAGGCGGGTGAGCGCCTCGATCATGGTGTTGAGCTTGGCCGGTTCAATCGGCTGCGCGACGGCGGTGGCGGCCAATGCCAACAGGCAAATCGTGGTGCGAAGGTTCATCATCGTCGGGCGGAAGATGCGGCGGGCGGGGCGGACTTGGCGAGTCATCACTTCACGCCGAGCAGGTTCTCCCACTCCCCTTCCTTGAATCCGACGAGGCCGCTCTTGTCCGTGAGCAGGAAGGGGCGCTTCACCAAGTTCCCGTTCGCAGCGAGCAGGGCGAGGCCTTCGTCCACCGTGAGCTTGGGCAACCGCTCGGCGAGCTTCATCACCTTGTAATCACCGCCGGAGGTGTTGAAGAGGCGGCGGAGGTCGCCTCCGTAAATGGCCAGCATCCGCTTCAGTTCGGCTTTCGTGGGCGGTTGCTCGCGGATGGGGAGGGCGTCGAAGGCGAGGCCGCGCGCGGCGAGGAACTTCTTCGCGCGGCGGCAGGTATCGCAGCTTTGGTATTCGTAGAACTTCATTGCCCGAGGAACTTGTCTCGCCCCGCCACCAGCGCCGCCATCTTCCGGTCGGCCACGCTGCGCGAGAGCATCCAGAAACCGCAGTCGGGGTGGACCCACCGGATGCGGTCGGCCCCAAGCGTCTTCACGGCGTGGGCGATGCGCGTGGCGATGAGGTCGGGCGTTTCGACTTCGTTGTCCTTGATGTCCACGACGCCGAGTCCGAGCGCGATGCCGGGGCGGAGGTCGCGAAAGGCATCGATCTCGTCGTAGCCGCGCCGCGCGAATTCCAGGACGAGGTGATCCACATCGAGGCGATTGAGGAAGGGGAGAAGATTGCGCCAGTAACCCCTCTGGATGCTCTGGCCGCCGTAGTTGCCGAAGCAGAGGTGCAGGCCCTTCTGGCCGCGCACGCCTTCGAGAACGTGGTTGATGGGTTCGTGCGCCCAGTCGGCGTCCTCGGGATGGCCGGGGAGATTCGCCTCGTCCACCTGCACGACGGCGGCGTCAACGTCCGTCACCTGTCGGCGCAACGCCTCGGCCAACGCCATCGTGAGCGCGCGGGTGTCCGGGTAGAACTCGTTCACGAGCGTCTTCGCGAGCATGTAGGGCGAGGTGAGCGTGAACTTCAGCGGACGAGTGGTCAGGCCCTTCACGGACTGCCACGCGGCAGGGAGGTTCAATCTGCCTTCGCCAATCTCACCGTGCACGACGCCCGCCGGTTGCGTGCGGAACTTCATCCCTTGTGCCGCGCGGAATTTCACCAACTCCTCACGCGCGAGGCCTGTGTGGATGCCGCTCATCGGGCGGATGAAGTAGTCAATCATCCCGTTGGTCTCCGGGTGATTCACATCGAAGCGCGACAACTCGCCGTCTGCGATGACGTCGAGACCGGCCAACTCCTGCGTCTTGAGCACGACGAGGATGGCGTCGCGCAGCGCGGTGGCGGTGGGGAAGGCGGCCAGCCAGGCGGGGATGGGATAACTGCCGACGACGGTGGTCAGAATCTGCGGGGCGGACATGCGGGGAGTGTTGAGTTCAACGCCCAAAGTTCAAGGTTCAAAGTCGGCACGGGCTTGGGCGCAAATCAGATTCTGAGAAGTCGCGCAGCGACGGGCGATGGTAGCCGTGGGTTTCAACCCACGGACCAACCGCCGCAGGAAGGCGTCGCGTAGCGACGCTTGAATGGGCTAACACATCTGGGACCGCGCAATGGTTCGAGCGTCGCTACGCGACGCCGGTCGTCCACGGCCCGGACCGTGAGTTGAAACCCACGGCTACCATCAGGCTCTCGCTCCGCGAGGCAACCGGCCAGGACGCATCGCCCAAAACCTGATTTGCGCCCGCTCGTCCTAGGCGCGTCTGGTTACTGCCCAATGCCGCTGCCTGACCTGGTCCTCCCTCCTCCGAACGCGCAAAGACGGCTTGGAAGCTGGCGCTCCGACTGCTTCGCCCAGAGTCCGCTCGTCCTTGCGCTCACTACTTCAGCGTCAGCACGAACGCCTGAATGTCAGCAAGCTCCTGCGGGCTGAAGATGTCTCCCATCGGCGGCATCGGCGAGACCTTGAGCTGCTCGAAGCCCTTCGCCATCACCTTGCTCGGCTCCAGCAAACTCTCACGGATGTAGGCGGCCGTGCCGCGGGTGGCGACGCCATCGAGCGCGGGGCCGACAGTGCTCCCCTGCCCTTTCAGGCTGTGGCAGAGGACGCACGCGGCCGGGTGCTTGTGGAAAAGCTGCTCGCCACGCTTGGCATCAGCCACGACCGGCTTGCTGTCCTCCTCGGTCGGGAGCAGCTCGCAGAGACGCACGTCGTCGAAGTAGCCGTCGCCGCGCGCGACGTGGAGGATGTTGATGCTGGCCGTCGTGCGGTTGCCGCTGTTGAACACAACTTCCACCTCGGTCCAGTCCGACTCGCGGCGGCGCACGGTCTCGGTTTCAGCACGGCCAAGGTGGTCGTTGAAGCTGACCTTGCCTTGGAGCGCGTGGGTTTTCACCCAGCCGGCGAGGCGATACTGCGTGTTCGGCTTCACGGGCACATCGGCGTGAAGGCTCGTGTCAGCATCGCCGCGCGTGATGCAGCGCACGCCCTGCTTGCCGCCGTGGAACTGCTTCTCGTCGCTCACCACCTTCCACTCCGCACCTTGGTTCGCCGGACGGTTGCCGTAGTCGCGCCGCTTCCAGCCCTCGGGCAGGCCGTCGCTGCCGACGACCTCGAAGCCGGGGTTCGGCAGGAGGTTGGGGCCTTCGCGATGCAGCTCCGCGCCGTGGAGCTTGGTCAGGAGGCGCGTGATCTCTGCGAGCCACTCGTCAGCACGGTTGGCCGGATTGCGCGCGATGCTGGCGACGACGGTCTGGATCGGCTTGGTGTCGGACAACTCGGCGACCTTCACGAACGCTGCGAGCTTGGTGAGCGGATCGGGATCACTCACGACGCCGGCGCTGAAGAAGAGCTTCTGCGCGCGCTCGTCCTTGCCGAGTGCGCGCGTGGCGTTGCGGCGGACGGCGGAATCGGCGTGGTTCAACCCGGCGCGATGCGTGGCGTCGTCGAGTTGGCCGAGGCCGTGGAGTGTCCACAGGGAATGCAGCGCGGCGAGCGGCGCGCTGTTTGTGACGGCCTGTTTGAGCGCGGGCGCGGCGTCGGTCTTCTTGCCCTCGACAAGCAGGCGCTGCGCGGTCAGCCGCCAGAATTGGTTGTCGCTACCGAGTGCGGAGACGAGCTGTGGCGTGGCTGCGCCCTTGAGAGAGGCGATGGCGGGCTTCTTCGCCTGCTCCCAGACAACGCGGTAGATGCGGCCGCGCGCGTGGTCGCGCAGCACGTTTTCATGCGCGCCGCCGACACCGGTCTTGGCCGCGAAGCCCCCGCGCTCGACGCTCGGCGTGGGGTTGTGCTGGATGATGTAGTTCTGCCAGTCGGCGAACCACACCGCGCCGTCCGGGCCGACCTCGGCGAAGACGGGCGACATCCACTCATCGCTGCTGGCAACGAGGTTGTAACCATCCTTCGCCACGTAGCCCGCGCCGTCGCGCTGCACGTCCATGAGCGCGATGTTCTTCATCGTCGGCTCGCAGACCATCGCCTTGCCTTGCAGGCGCGGCGGCAGATTGCCGGAGTGGATGAAAGCGCTGCCCGCCGCCGCCGTGAAGCCGCCGAAGACATCCACCTGCCGGAAGTTCGGCGTGATCGTGTGGCACTTATCCTCGATGTTGATGCGCTTGGCGGTCATCGCGCGCAGGCCGCGCGGCACGACGGTCGCAGGAATGCCGCCGAAGAAGATGGGCGCGTTGTTCGCCGTGCCGCCGAACTGGTCGCCGAACTCGTTCGCGCTGTGGCCCCAGGAGTTGTTCGAGAACTGGTGGAGAAATTCGAGCGCGGAACCGTCGGCCTTGAAGCGGTAGGTGCCCTGCGCGAAGCGGAGTTCCTTGCCGCCAACCGTGCCGTTGAAGCCGGAGTAGCCCACGCAGCCGTAGAGCCAGTTGTCGTGGCCGTAGTGGAGGTTGTTCGCCTGCGCGTGGGTGTCGTTGACGCCCCAGCCCGTCATGATCTCGGTGCGCACGTCGGCCTTGTCGTCGCCCTTGGTGGACTTGAGGAAGAGGAAGCGCGGCGGCTGCGAGACGATGATGCCGCCGTTGGCGAAGACGAAGCCGGTGGGGATGTTTAACTTGTCCGCGAACACGGTGAACTTGTCGGCCTTGCCGTCGCCGTCCGTGTCCTCGCAAATCTTGATGCTGTCGTTGCCCATGCCGTCGGGCTTCACCGCGTGCGGGTAGTCGCGCGACTCGGCGACCCACAGGCGACCCTGCTCGTCCCACGCCATGAAGATGGGCTTGGCGATGTCCGGCTCGGCGGCGAATAGCTGGAGGCGCAGGTCAGCGGGCACCTGCGTGCGCTCCATGCTGCCCTTCACGGAGAGCGGATGCTGGAAGGTGACGGGCTGGGAACGCTTCTCGTAGTTCGCGACAGTCGGGCTGGCCTCGCGTTTCTCTGGTTCGCGCTGCGCAAGGAATTTTTCCCAGTCCGCCCTGCGCGGGGCGGAGATCGCGGCGAGCACGCCCGCGCGCACCTGCCCGGGCGTGGTTGTCTCGGCGAGCTTGAGCACAGGGATCAACGCGCCGGAAGGGAGCTTGATGACGTTGTTGAGCGCGGGCGAGCCGTCGGGCTTCGGGCAAAGCGCGAGCACATCGTAGTGCGCGAGGTCCGCCGAGCTGGGCGTGTAGCCGGTGGCGTAGTCGAACCAGATGGCGTCGCGGCCCAGGTCGCGCATCGCAGCGTGGAGCGGGCCGTTCGTGGGGCGCTCGACACCGGCGGCGTCGAAGTAAAGCACGCGCAGCGGACGAGTGGCTGCGGTGGCGGAGGCGAGGAGAAGGAAGGCGGCGCAGGCGCGCACGAAGCTGCGCTTCGCGAGCGGGGCAAGGCGGCGGAGTGCGACCCGAACGCCAGGCCACGCGCCTTCTCCCTTCCTCGGTGGAGGGGAGAAGGTGGCCGAAGTCCGGATGAGGGGTGTGGCCACCAAGGCCGACGCATGCAACCCCTCACCCCAGCCCTCTCCCCTCATCCGATGAAGGGAGAGGGAGTCAAAGCACGGTATGGGTTCGCACCGGTTCCACGAGATTGGATTCCGAGATGGCGTGAGTTCCAGCATAGGGCATGGAGCCTAGCCAAGCTGTTAGGGCGCGCCATTAAATTTCGCGCATTTCAGTTGAGGTTTTTCCAGTGCCTGAGCCACCCGGCGCTCCGTCCGCGCAGCGATCAGAGAGGCGAGCGCTGGAGGGGATCCCAATACCGCGCGTTCTTGATGCTGGCGGGGGTCGCGTTGGGATTGATGGGCGGTTGATGTTCTCGTCCTTGCGCGACTCGGAGTGTCCGTCGTTGAACGCCACCATGCCCTGGCCACGGTGGCGGTTCGGGTCAACGCCTTCGAAGCTACCGGTGCCGGCCTTCATCCCAGCAAAGGGCCACCAATAACTGGTGCTCCAAGTGACCGCAGCAGTGGGCATGGACTCGCCCGTGACCATGCTCTCGGCGGGATTAACCACCTGAGTCCGGCGGAAATTGTCCTGAGATGACATGTTGACCCCGCCGAAGCTGGCGTTTTGCGGGGTGTTAGGACGCAGCCCATGCCAGTAGCCGTTGTAGGCGTATGCGGCTCTGTCGACGGTGAAGGCCCACTGCCAGGTCACCCCTTGGTCAACCCGGTTTCCCTTGAGCATCGGGCAAAGGAAGATGTTCGTGTGCTGCACGCGGCCCATGATGTGCGGCCCCCACCAGTCATCCAACGTTGTGGTGCCAGCCCCGGCACCGGTGCGGTTGTTGCGATGCCACGGATACACATCGCTGGCGTCCTCGGTGTAGAGCTGCATGTAAACACCGATCTGCTTGTTGTTGTTCATGCACACCGTGCGCTGGCCTTTCTCCTTCGCCTTGGACAGCGCGGGCAGGAGCATGCGGCGAGGATCGCGATGATCGCAATGACCACGAGCAGTTCGATGAGCGTGAAGCCGGACGGGCGGCGGGTTACGGCATTGGGGGCAGGACACGTGTTCATGGCACGAGGCGAATGGATGACGATTGGCTGTGAACGTAGGTTCGTGTGGCGCAGCGAGCTTTAAGATTTCGCGCATTCCACTTGAACTTTTTTCCAGCGCGAACGCCCAGAAAACCCAAGGTTGACCGTGGCGCGGCGGCCCGTGACGCGGTCTGCAGCCGGCTCTTTCACAGGCTGTCCTCCCGGGTGACAACGACCGCAGGCTTGAGCGGCGCACGCGGGCGGCTATCGTCGCGCCCGCGCATGACTCTCCGAACGAAACATCTCTCCCTCACCGGCCTCGTCGCCGCCACGCACACGCCGTTCCACGCGGACGGCTCGCTCAACCTCGCCATCGTCGAGACGCAGGCGGCACACCTCGCAGCCAACGGCGTCGGCCACGCCTTCATCGGCGGCACCACCGGCGAGAGCAGCTCGCTCACGCTGGAGGAACGGCGTGCGTTGACCGTGCGCTGGATGGAAGTCACACGCGGGGCAGAGCTGAAAGTCATCGTCCACGTCGGCGCGAACTGTCTGGCGGACGCCCGCTCGCTCGCGGCGCAAGCGCAGCAGCTCGGCGCGGTCGCCGTGTCCGCGCTGGCCCCGTCCTACTTCAAGCCCGGCAGCGTCGCACGGCTCGTGGACTGCATGGCGGACATCGCCGCCGCCGCGCCGGAGCTGCCGTTCTACTACTACGAGATTCCGCTGCTCACGGGCATCAACCTGCCTCCGTCCGAGTTCCTCGCGCAGGCCGCCGACCGCATCCCGAACCTCGCGGGCATCAAATTCACCAGCAACAACCTGATGGAATACCAGCTCTGCCGCGCGTTCCGGGGCGGCGCGTTCGACCTGCCGTTCGGCTTCGATGAAATCATGCTCGGCGCGCTTGCGCTCGGCGCGACGGGCGCGGTGGGCAGCTCGTTCAATTTCGCCGCGCCCATTTATCTGCGCGTGATGAAGGCCTTCGCCGCTGGTGATCTGGCGACCGCGCGCGCGGAGCAGTTCCGCTCCGTGCAACTCATCGCGGTGCTCGCGTCGCGCGGCTACATGGGCGCGGCCAAGGCGACGATGAAGATGCTCGGCGTGGATGTCGGCCCGGCGCGATTGCCGAACGCGAGCCTGAGCGCGGAGCAGCAGGTCACGCTGCGCACGGACCTTGAACAGCTCGGTTTCTTCGAGTGGGTCGCGAAGGCTTGAGTTTGAATCGGTCCCCGGCCCGGCCAGTCGGGTATTGCGATGAAAACCCTGCTGCTGCTGGTCGCGCTCACGTTGGCCGCTTCCTCGCTCCCCGCTCAAAACGCGCCCGTCACCTTCGACGCACGCTCCACGAAGAGCGGCGCTTGGTCCGCACCAGCGACTTGGGCCAACGGCCGCGCGCCCAAGGCCGGCGACCGCGTGCAGGTCCGCGCGGGGCACACGGTCGTGTATGACGTGGCGAGCACGGACGCGGTCCGCATGATTCACGTCGCGGGCAAGCTTACGTTCAGCCGCGAGAAATCCACGCGCCTCGAAGTCGGCCTCATCAAGATTGAGCCGGGCGAGACGACGACGGAGGACGGCTTCGATTGCCACGCCGACGCGCCGACTGCCGCGCAAGCTGGCGTAGTGCCGGTGCTCGAAATTGGTTCCGCAGAGCGGCCCATCCCCGCCGGCGTCACGGCGCTGATCCGACTCGTCCACTATGAGGGCATGAACAAGGAGACCTTGCCCGCCATCCTCAACTGCGGCGGTCGCTGGGAGACGCACGGCGCGCCGATGAACCGCACCTGGCTCAAGCTCGGCGCGACGGTGAAGGCCGGTGAATCCGTCGTGAAACTCACGGAGCCAGTCACGGGTTGGCGCGTAGGCGACACCGTCATCGTCACCGTCTCGAAGGAGAGCTACGGCGGCGGCAACACCTTCCGCCAGTCCGCCGCCAAGCCGCGCAAGGTGCAGACCGAGGAGCGCCGCATCACCGCGTTGGCCGGGGACCAAGTGACGCTCGACCGCGCGCTCGACTACGCGCATCTCGGCGCGGGCGACTACCGCAGCGAGGTCGCGAACTTGTCGCGCAACGTCACCATCGAGTCCGCCAAACCCAACGGCGTGCGCGGCCACACGATGTTCCACCGCGACAGCACGGGCGGCATCAGCTACGCGGAGTTCCGCCACCTTGGCAAGGAAGGCGGGCTCGGCAAATACGCCATCCACTTCCACCTCGTGCGCGACTCGATGCGCGGCAGCGGCGTGCTGGGCGCGAGCATCTGGGACTCGCACAACCGCTGGCTCACCATCCACGGCACGGACTTCCTCGTGGTGCGCGATTGCGTGGGCTACCAGTCGGTCGGCCACGGCTACTTCCTCGAAGACGCGACGGAGCAATACAACTTGCTCGACCGCAATCTCGCCGTGCAGGCGTATCGCGGGCGCAAGTTGCCGAAGCAGGTTTTGCCCTTCGACCCCAATGACGGCGCGGGTTTCTGGTGGGCGAACGGCCGCAACTCCTTCACCCGAAACGTCGCCTGCGAGAACGACGAATACGGCTACCGCTTCGAGGTTGCCAAGCGCAGCAACTTCAACCCCGAGCTGAACACCCTCCAGCCCAGCGGCGAGCGCGAGCGCGTGGACGTGCGGAAGATTCCCTTCCTGCGCTTCGAGGACAACGAGTCACACAGCGAGGGGCTTTACAGCTTCAACTTCGGTGACGACGTGAACGGCTCGGTGGGCGGCGACCGCACGCATCCGTTCATCGCGAAGAACCTGCGCGCGTGGGAGACGCACTACGTGATGCGTCCGAACCTGTCCCACTTCCTCCTCGACGGCCTCACGGTGAGCAACGGCGTCTATGGCATCTACCATCCCGACTACGATGCGCACGTCTATCGGAACCTCGACTTCACGCGCGTCGTGTCCGAGCCAATCAACCGCGGCCACGACGACGAGAGCATCCAGCACGGCGATTTCACCTACGAGAACGTGCGACTCGTGGACTGCCGTTCCGGGCGCGACCCGCTCATCCAACTCGCCTGCACCTCGCCGCGCACGGGCACGGCGGGCCACTTCCGCAACGTGAGCTGGCCCGGCAGCGAGTCGCGCGCCGGCAAGGTCGTGGACCTCGGCGGCGGCCCGCGCAATGACAAGCTGGAGCACGCGGTGACTTACTACTTCCACGGCTATCCGGCGGCGGGCGAGGTGACGAAGGTGATGAGCACGAAGTTCCCGGCCTCGGCGAGCGCGGAGTTCGCGAGCGTGGACAAGTTCACTGGCAAGGACGTGCGTGCCGCGAAGTCGACCCCCGTCGCCTTCCCGCAACTGCTCGCCCCCGTGGACGACCTACCACCCGCCACGGTCATCACCTCCGCGCGCAAGCAGACCGACGGCAAGCTCCTCGTGCGCGGTGTGACTCACGACAATGGTGAGGTGACCGACGTGACGGTCAATGGCCAGCGCGCGAAAATCCTGACGCAGCACGCCGGCGTGGCGGACTGGGAAATCTCCTTGCCCGCTGCGAAGGAACTCACCGCCGCCGCCCGCGACCGTGCGGGGAACGCGGAACGCAACGGGCACAAGCTCACGCTGCCATGAACCGCCGCACCTTCCTCGGCTCCGCCGTTGCCGCTTCCAGCGCGCTCGCTGCACTCGCCGCCGACTCGAAGCCGCGCACAACCCCGGTCGTGGACACGCACACGCACTGCTTCGGCGGCAAGGCGGACGCGCGTTTTCCCTACCACCCGCGCGGCACCTACCAACCGGAGCAGCCCACCTCGCCGGAGTTTCTCCTGAAGCTGATGGACGGCGCGGGCGTGGACTTCGCTGTCGTGGTGCATCCTGAACCGTATCAGGACGACCACCGCTACTTGGAGCACTGCCTCGCCGTCGGCAAGGGCCGGCTCAAAGGCACGTTGCTCGTCTTCTGCGACCGGCCCGGCTCGATGGAGAAGTTGCCGGACCTCGCCAAGCGACTGCCCGTCGTGACCGCGCGCATTCACGCCTTCCAAGCCGACCGCTTCCCGCCCTTCGGCAAGCCCGAGCTGCGCCAGCTCTGGAAACTTGCGAGCGACAGCGGGCTGGCCGTGCAACTCCACTTCGAGCCACAACACGCGCCGGGCTTTGAGCCGCTCATCCGCGAGTTCAAGCAGACACGCGTGATCGTGGACCATTTGGGCCGCCCCTTCCAAGGCACGCCGGGCGCACATGACCGCGTGGTGCGCTGGGCGGACTTTCCGAACGTGGTGATGAAGCTCTCCTCGCTGCCCGCCCCCGACGCGAAGGAAGCGGCGGAGCTGCCAGCCGTCATCCGCAAGCTGGCCGATGCCTACGGTGCTGACCGGCTCATCTACGGCGGGGGCTTCGACGAGAAAGCGACGGCTGAGAGCTACCGGGCGGAGCGTGAACGCACCGCGAAGCTGCTCGGATTCCTCCAGCCTGTTGCCCGCGCAAAAGTGCTCGGCGGCAACGCGGCGAAGCTGTTCGGCTTTGCCTCGGCGTAAATGCCAGCCGCGTCAGTTCGTGTCTCCGTCATCCAATGGGATCGGTTCCGGTGCGATGCCTTCGCTGGTGAACGTCCTCGCCTCGCGGAAGAAGGGGATGCTCCCGCCGGTCCACCATTGCCGCCACGCGAGCAGCGCGAGCAGGAGCGCGACCGCCGCCGCCAGCTTCCACGACAACTGTGCGCGGACGGCCCGCGCGGTGCTGCGCACGACCGCCCCGCCAACGGCCAGATTGACTGATGCTTGCGGCGAGTCGCGCTGGCCGTCGGTTTCAACCGCGGCCCAGTCCACGAGCGGATGCGCCGTGAAAGTGAGTTCGTAGAAGCGCGACTCGCATCCGGCGCGCAGGCAGTATTCCTCACGCAGCCGCGCCAACGCAGCCGCAGGGCGACCTGCTTCCAGTGCGGCTCCCGTGAACAGCGCAGCGACAACTTCTGGCAACGGACGGGCATCGCAGCCACAGCAGCGCGCGGCGACATGCGACCGGAAAACCCCGGTGTGCTCCAGGTCCGGGATGCCGGCCTGAGACAGCGCCGCCCGCGCGTTACCGGCGAACGCGGCGAGCTGGGCTAGGGCGAGCTTTCGGACCATCTGTGCGGAGGTGGACATGGCGACAGTCAGTTTCTTGGCTGATACCACTGCCAGTCCTTGGTCTCCTCGTAGGGATACCAAGGATCGCGCATGAGTGACTGGGAAAAGTCGTGGATCGCCGCATGGCCATCCACGAAGAGGACCGGCGAAACGAACATGGCCGGTGCGATCCGGGGATCGCGGAAATCAACGCGGCCGCGATTGCGGTGCCACTGGGTCCAGTAACTGAGCCACACCAAGCGCGGTGGCGGGGTGATGACCTTGCTCAAGGATTGAGCCGGCGGCTCGTGCATCAAGATGTAGCGATCCGGATCTTCAACCCAAGACTCCGCCTTGCGGGCGATGGTGCCGCGGGTGGGCTGCAGTGTGGCGAGCGGCAACGGTGGTCGCCTCGTCGTATCCTCCGGGGCTTGGAGCGAAATGTTGTAAAGATAGCTGCTGCCAGCGGTCTCCCAGGCGGAAGGCTTGTCGTGGTTCACCCCGTGGTGCGGCCAGTCCAGATCCCCCATGTGGCCCTTGTCCATTGGGCAACGGAAAATCAAAGGATTGCCTTGGTAGCTGTGGAACGGCCGGTTCGTGGCCTGACAATACTGATCGTCGTAAGGAAAGGGCGCGGGGTCAACTCCGCCGAGCGTCTGGAAAAGTGACTTGCCCTTGGGCATCTGGGTTGACGGGTTGATTTCCCGGACTCCAGCCGGTGGAAACCTGCCGGTGTCATCGAGGAACAGCTTATGCATGAGGCCGAGCTGCTTGAAGTTGCCCAGACACTCGGTGTCGCGCGTGCGGACCTTCACCTGCCATGTAATCGGATCGTCATGCCTCTGGCGTTTCCTGCGTAAGTTACGGCGTGAGACTGGACGGCGGCGGAATACAGTGTTCCCCGGAGCCGCCTACTTCCCCTCCGCCACCCGCCCTGGCTCGCGCACACCGCTGCCTTTGCGCTGAGTAAGCGAGTCGCCGAGGTCGGCGCGAGCCTTCTCGGCGAGAGCGAGGAGACGCTGGACGATGGCCGGGTTTGAGGAAGCGACATCGGTCTTCTCGCCCACGTCGTTGTGCAGGTCGTAGAGTTGAGGTTCCTCGATCTTCGCGTTTTCATACTTCGCCGGAATGCCGTCCTTGCCGCCGGGGCGGCCTGCGAGAGTGCGGAAGCCGTGCGGGAGCTGGAGCTTCCAGCGGCCATCGGGGGTGAACATTGCCTGCAGCTCGTTCTGCGCGTAGTAGCTCCAGTAAGCCTCGTGCGGGTTCTTCGCGCCCTTCGCTCCGGCCAGCAGCGGCCACACGTCAAGGCCGTCGATCTCGTGCTCGGGCAACTTCGCACCGATGAGCTTCGCGAAGGTCGGCAGGAGATCAATGGTCATGAGCATCTCGCCGCTGGTCGTGCCGGCGGGGAGCTTGCCGGGCCAGCGCATCAAGCACGGGACGCGCGTGCCGCCTTCCCACGCAGTGCCCTTGCCCTCGCGCAACGGACCGGCGCGGCCGGCATGGTCGCCGTAACTCAGCCACGGACCGTTGTCGCTGGTGAAGACGACGAGCGTGTTGTCGTCGAGGCCATGCTTCTTGAGCGCGTCGAACACCTGCCCGACCGACCAGTCAATCTCCTGTATCACGTCGCCGAAGAGGCCCGCGCCGGACTTGCCCTTGAACTTGTCGCTCACGAAGAGCGGGACGTGCGGCATGGAGTGCGCGAGGTAAAAGAAGAACGGGCGGTCCTTGTTCTTCTCGATGAACTTCACCGCGCGCTCGGCATACCAGGTCGTCAGGTTCGGCTGCTTCTCCGGCGTGATGTCGGGGTCTTTCACCTGATCGCCCTCGATCAGCGGGAGCTTGGGATAAGTGCCTTTCTTCGCCTCGGGGTGATGCGGCCACATGTCGTTGGAGTAGGGCAGGCCGAAGTATTCGTCGAAGCCGTGCCGCACCGGGAGGAACTGCGGGTGGTGGCCGAGGTGCCACTTGCCTGCCATGCCTGTCGCGTAGCTCTTCTGCTTGAAGACCTCGGCCATCGTCATTTCGTCCGCGTGGATGCCGATCTTCGATCCCGGCCCGAGCGCACCGTGGATGCCGACGCGGTTGTTGTAGCAGCCCGTGAGCAGCGCGGTGCGGCTCGCGGAGCAGACCGCCTGCGAGACGTGGAAGTTGGTGAACTTGCGGCCTTGCGCCGCCATGCGATCGAGATGGGGCGTGGCGTAGGCCTTGCAGCCGAACGGCCCGATGTCCGCGTAGCCGAGGTCGTCGCAGAAGATGACGATGACATTCGGAGGGCGCGGCGCGGCTTGGGCCAGCGGGAGGAACGCAGCGAGGGCGAGCAACAGGGACGCAAGCAGGCGTGGAGTTTTCATGGCTGCGACTACCCTAGCCAGCGGTGTTCAGGCTGCCAAGCGGCTTTGCGGACAACGCATGTAGCCGCCGAGGTAAGGAGGCGGACCAAACGCAACAGCCTCCGAAGAAATCCGCCTCCTGACCTCGGCGGCTACAGAGTCACGCCGCCGGAATCTCGAAGAGATGCACGGGGGAGGTGTTGCCGGGGTAGGAGCCGTCCGCTGTCTTCGGGCGGCCGTTGCCATTGCTGGCTTTATTCATCGCGCTCACGGCGAATCGCTTGCCGTCGGGGTGCAGGGTGACGGAGTGGACGTTCGCCACGCCGGTGTGCGTGAAGAACGGCTCCTTCTCGCCGGGGCGCAGGAACATGATTTTGCCGCTGCCGGGCTGGCCGCTGGTCACGACGATGAGATAGCCGCCGGGGTGCGCCGCAAGGTCGAGCACGAAGCCGTCCTTGGCCGCACCGAATTTCCACTCGGTCTGCTTCTTGCCGGTCGCGGTGTCGAACTTCACCAGCACGGGCGCGCCTTCGAGGAAGCCGCCGCCGGCCGGTTCGCAGCCGCCGACGAGCAGCGATTTGCCGGCGTCAATGAACGTCACCACACGCAGGCCGCACACATCCTGCAGGCGCGAGAGCGAGAATAAAACCGAGGCGTCGAAGTCGCGCACGACTTGCTTCGTGCCGAAATCCCATGTCTTCACGCGGCCCTTCAGATCGCCGAACGCGACGAGCTTGCCCGCCGGCGCGAAGGTCACGGCGAACACTTCGGCCTCCGCGCGGTGCTCGGCGACGAGCTTGCCCGCCGTGGTCCAGATGCGGACGAACTGGTCGCGCCCGCACGTCGCGAGGTGCTGGCCGTCGGCGGAAATGGCGAGGCGGCGAATCCAGCCGTCGTGCGCGGTGGCGTTCTCCCAGATCGGCTTGGGCCCATCGCCTTCGTAAGCGAGGGCGGCGAGCTTGCCCCAGGTGTCGGCAGCGAAGATCACTTTGTCCTTCGGATGGAACGCGAGGTTCTGGACCCAACCGTTGAAGCCGGTGAGATGCGGCAGCGGCACAAGGTCCACGGGCGATTCCTCCGGGGCCTTCTTGGCCGCGGGCTTTTTCTTCGGCTCGTCGGGCAACTCGACATCCACTGCGGCCTTGGGCTTCTCGACGACTTTCCAGCGGCGCACGGTGCCTTCCATCGCGCCGGCGGCGAGGAAGTTGCCGCACGGGCTGAAGCGCGCGACGCAGAGCTGGCGGTCGTTCTGGAAGGCCTTGAGTTCCTTGGGCGGCGTGAAAGTGGCGGCGGGTTGGTCAGGCATAGCAGCAGGACAATTTCGAATTACGAATTACGAATGGCGAATAGTGAACGCGCGGCCGGAGGTCGCAGAGCAGTCGTTGCGGATGGGTGTTCGAAGCAATCATTCTCAATTCGAAATTCACCCCTACGCCAAGGCTTCCTTGATGGCTTCCATTTCGTCGTGGGCCAGCGGCAGTGGCTGGCCGTTGTTGTCGTATTCCACTTTCTTCGAGTCAATGCCCAGCGCTTTGAACCACGTGTGGAAGACCGCGCCGATGTCGTGGCCCTTGTCCTTCACGTCGGTGCCCTTGTCGTTCGTCGCGCCGACGACCGCGCCGGCTTTCAGGCCGCAGCCGGCCATCGCGATGCTCCACGCCTCGGGCCAGTGGTCGCGGCCGACGTGGCCATTGATGCGCGGCGTGCGCCCGAACTCGCTCATCGCGATGACGAGCGTGTTCTCTAGCAGACCCGTGACCGCGAGGTCCTCGACGATGGCGGCGAAGGCGCGGTCGAACTTCGGCACGAGCGAGGCGCTGGCGTTGAAGTTGTCACCGTGCGAGTCCCAGCCGTAGCTGCCGACCTTCACGAAGCGGACGCCGGCCTCGAGCATGTTGCGCGCGACGAGCATGTGCTGGCCGATTTCCGTGCGACCGTAGCGGTCCAGCTCTTTCGCCGGCAACTTTGATGTGTCGAATATGTTCTGCCGCTTCATCAGCTCGCGCGCGGTGTCGAAGACGAAGCTGCTCGCCTCGGTGTAGGTCGGGCGGCGCTGGGCGGTGTAGCGTTTGTTCAGCAAGTCGCGGAGTTCGTTGCGCTCCTCGTCTTCCTCGGCGGTGAGCGAGGCGTGGCGGAGCAAATCCTCAGGCGGCTTGCCGTCGCCGAACGCGAGCGAGCCGTATTTCGGGCCGAGGAAACCGGCGTCCTCAGTCTTGAAGCCGCCGCTGCCGGGCTTGACCCAGACGTAGGGCGGGAGCTTCGAGGCGGTCGGGCCCATCAGCTTCGCGATGGAGGAGCCGAAGAAGGGATACGCCACACCGCGGTTCTTCGGGTCGCCGCGCTGGATGCGGGCGACGCCGGAGGAGTGGGCGTTATCCTTGGTGGCGATGTTCCGCACGACGCAGAGGCGATGCGCCTGCTTCGCGCACTGCGGCATCAGCTCCGAGAAGTGCGTGCCGGGCACGCTGGTCTTGATGGTGCGGAACGGCCCGCCGAACTCGGTGTTGGGCTTCGGGTCCCAGCTCTCGAGCTGGCTCATGCCGCCGTCGAGCCAGACGAAGAGCACCTGCTTCTCCTTCTTGCGCATCGCCTCGGCGGCCTGCGGCGAAATCATCCCGCCGAGCGCGCCGAACGCGAGGGCACCGGCGGACGCGCCGAGGAACTGGCGGCGGGAGGTGGCGTGTTCCCACGGTTTGCAAAGGGGGTTCATGCTAGTGGTTCGTGAAAAACTCCATCGAGGAGAGCATCGCCCACGCGTAATGGCCCAGCGCCTTCTCGCGGCTGGCGGCGTGCTTGGTGAGATACTTCGCCAGCTCGGCCTTTTCCTCCGCCACGGGCGAACGAGAGAGGATGGCGAGATACAACTCATCGGCTACTTGCCCCGCGTCGGCCTGTGCGGCGACACGGTCCATGAGGTTGCCCTTGCGCCGCTGGAGCGACCAGAGGACGAGGTCGTTGTTCCGTAGGAAGAGCGCGGCGCGGAGGGTCGGGTTCACGTTCAGCTCCGGCTCCTTCGCGGCATTGGCGAAAGCGGCGTGGAAGGCTTTCTCAAAATCCTTCTGCGTGTGTTTCTTGCCCTCGATGCTCTCCCAGTTCTTGCCGCCTACCACGCGCTCGTGCTCGCCGGTGGCGGCGAGGAAGGCGCGGGCGAGTTGCTCGGCGGAGAGCGGGCGTTCCTTCGCGACGGTGAACAGCTCCTCCGGCGGAGATTGCGCGCCGGCGGGCAGCAGGCTCGCGCGCTGGTAGGCGTGCGTGAGCGCGAGTTCGCGCACAAGCCATTGGAGGTCGAACTTGTGCTCGGTCAGCTCCTTCGCGAGCAAGTCGAGCAGCTCGGGATGCGACGCGGGGTTCTCCGAGTGCTGCAAGTCCAGCGGCTCGACAAGGCCCCGGCCCATCAGCTGCCACCAGACGCGGTTGGCGATGTTGCGCGCGAAGAGCGGGTTCTCCGGAGACGCGAGGCGCGCGGCGAGTTCCTTGAGCGGGCTGAATTTCGGCACGCCGGCCTTGCGCGCTTTCGGGTCGGGCGGCACGGCCCAGATTTCGTCCTTCGCCAGGTCAGGCAGAGGCACCTCGACGCCGAGCGGCACGCGCGGCCCGGTCGCGCCCTTCACGCTGCTGAGGACGGAGATGAACTCGTATTTGTTCGTCATCGGCCCCTCCTGCACCCACGCGGTTTTGTAGTCGCCGCCGGCGGATTGGAGCTTCGTGTTTTGGAACGCGACGAAGAGGCCGTTGAAATCCACCTGCTTGTAATCTTTCACCGTGAGGTGCTTGTGGCACTGGCAGCATTGAAGGTCCACGCCCATGAAGAGCCGGCCCGCGTCGCGCGTGAGGCCGGGGTAGTCGGTGTCCTGCTGGCCGACCTTGTCGAGCCGGCGGGTGATGAAGTAGCCCGCACCGCGCAACTTCTCGTCCTTGAAATCGGGGCTGAGGATCTCGCGCGTCATCTGGTCCCACGGCTTGTTCGCGCGGAACGACTCGGTGAGGTAGCGCTTCCATTCGTCGCTGTCGCCGTTGCGCTCCATCAATTGAATGTTGAACGCCTCGGCCAGTTGCTCGGCGAAACGCGGCGGGGTCGTGAGGTGCTGAATCAGCTTGGCGCGCTTGTCCGGCGATTTGTCGGCGAGGAACTTCCTCGTCTCGTCGGGACCGGGAATGCCGCCATTGAAGTCGAACCACGCGCGGCGCAGGAACTCCGCGTCGTCCGCCGGTGCGGCTAGCGGCTGCTTCGCGGCCTTCGCCTTCGCGGCGATGAGGGAGTCCACCTGCCGATGCAGCGGCTCAGCGGCAAACGCGCCCGCGCTGGCCAGCAATGCGGCCAGCAAAAGCCAGCGCATCAGGGGCACGATTAGGCGGGACAGTTGCATCGCGTTAGTTGACGCCGCCGGGTGGCGCGACATTGAACTTGGTTGCGCTCTCCGCGCCGTCACCCGGCGCGAAGGAAAGCTGGCGTCGCGCAATGCTGTTTGCCACGCTTTGAGGCCGTTGATTTTACTTTTCGCCAAATGAAACTCCGCCTCGCTCTCGCCACGCTGCTCATTGCCAGCCTCGTCCCAGTCGTCGCCCAGACCGCGAAGACGCAGGACGTGCCCAAAGCGAAGACCGCGCCCAAGGCCGCCAAGAAAGACCCGGCGATGGAGCCCGTCACGGACCAGTCCGGCCTGCCACGCGTGCTGCTCATCGGCGACAGCATATCCATCGGCTACACCGTGCCCGTGCGCGACCTGCTCAAGGGCAAGGCCAACGTCCATCGCATCCTGGAGAACGGCGGCCCCACCACCAACGGCACGGCGAAGCTCACCAAGTGGCTCGGCACGAGCAAGTGGGATGTCATCCACTTCAACTGGGGCCTGCACGACTTGAAGTCCATGGAAGACGGCAAGGCGCAGGTCAGCCTCCCCGACTATGAGAAGAACCTCCGCGAGCTGGTGAAGCAGATGAAGACGACAAACGCCAAGCTCATCTGGTGCGCCACCACGCCCGTCCCCGACGCGAAGCTCTCGCCGCCGCGCAAGGACAGCGACGTGCAGGCTTACAACGCCGCAGCCAAGAAGGTCATGGACGAGAACAAAATCCCGACGAACGACCTCTACGCCCACACCTTGCCCAAGCTCGCGGACGTGCAGCTCCCCGCCAATGTCCACTTCAAGAAGGAAGGCTCCGAGTTCCTCGCAAAGAAAGTGGCCAAGAGCATCGAGGAAACATTGGCGAAGCGCTGAGTCCCGTGCCGGAGATTTGCAATCGCCGTCAGTGGCGAACAGCCGTTCGGCGTGGCTGCGAGCTGTCCACGCGCAACACGGCGGTTACAAACCGCCGGCACGCCGCTTGCCGCCTGGGGCGCGTTTTCGTAGGGTTTGGCCGTGCATCACACCCAAGCTCCTTCCCGCCGGGATTTCCTCGCCGCCTCCATCGCCGCCGGCACTGGCTTACTTGCTACTTCTCCCGTGGGAGCCGCGCCTGCAAATACCCGTAAGCACCCCATCCAGCTCGCCATCTCCAGCTACTCCTACTGGCATTTCCGCACGGCGAAGGTGTCCATCGAGACGGTAATCGAGAAGACCGCCGCGCTCGGCGTGCCGGGCGTGGACATCCTGCACCGACAGATGGACATCCCGGAGAAGGAGCCGCTCACGGCCGCGCACCGCAGTTACCTCCAACGACTCAAGCGCCACGCCTTCCGCAACGGCGTGAGCCTCGTCTGCCTTTCCATCCACCAAGACTTCGTGGACCCCAGCGCGGACTACCGGCGCGCGCAGGTCGAGCACACGCTCAAGTGCATCGAAATCGCCGCTGCGCTCGGCATCCCGGCCATGCGGCTGAACTCGGGACGTTGGAACACCATCGCATCCTTCGACGACCTGATGAAGGCGCGCGGCGACGAACCGATTCTGCCGGGGCACACGGAGGACGAGGGCTTCAAATGGTGTCAGGACTGCATCGAGCAATGCCTGCCCCGCGCCGCCGAGCTGGGAGTGGTGCTCGCACTAGAAAACCACTGGGGCCTCACGCGCACGCCCGCGGGCTTGCTGCGCTTGCTCAACAGCGTGCAATCGCCGTGGCTCGGCGGGTTGATGGACACGGGAAACTTCCTCGAAGACCCCTACACGAAGCTCGCCGCCATCGCACCGAAGACAGTCTTCGTGCAGGCCAAGACCTACTTCGGCGGCGGCGAGTGGTATACCCTCGAACTCGACTACGCGCGCATCGCAAAGATTCTGACGGACGCGAACTACACCGGCTGGGTCTCGCTCGAAATGGAAGGCAAGGAGCCGGCTGACACCGCCGTGCCCAAGAGCCTCGCAGTGCTGCGCAAAGCGTTTGACGCGTAAGGCCGACACGCTTGTCCGCTGTGAGCTGAATCGCCGGCGCAGTGAAGCGAGGGACAGGAGTATGCCCCTACTCCGCCTGGAGCTTCTTCCGCAGCTTCCCGTTGCTCACGCAAATCTCCACTGCGTAATCGCCCTTCACCGGCTGCCACCAAAACTCCCCGCCCGCGCACTCGACGATGAGCCCGCCCGCCGCCACATCCCACAGCCGCACGCCGTTCTCGATGTAGGCATCCAGCCGGCCGTTCGCCGTCCACGTCATCGAGAGCGCCGCCGCGCCGAGCAGCCGCACCTTGCGCACACGATGCACGAGTCGATTGAACACCGGCAGCATGAGCGCCAGCGTCTTGGTGTATTTCGCGAAGCCCATCGCCACGATGGCCTCGTCGAGCTTTGAGCGGCTGCTGACCGAAATCGGTTTGCCGTTCAGCTTTGCCTTCTGCCCGCGCACGGCCGTCCACATCTCGTCGAGGAACGGGTCATACACCACGCCCACGAGCGTCGTGTAGCCGCGCAGCGGGCAACCCGCGTGCGGCGACTTGTCATCGCGCACTTGGAGCGCGATGGACACGCACGCGTGCGGGATGCCGTAGGTGAAGTTCACCGTCCCATCAATCGGGTCCACCACCCAGCGCGCCGCGGACGCGGGATCACCGAGGATGCCCTCCTCGCCGAGGATCGCGATGGTCGGGAACGCCCGCCGCAGCGTGCGCTCGATAAGCTTTTGGCAGCGCACATCCAGCTCCAGCTTGATGTCGTGCTGCGTCGCCTCGTTGACGCGTTTGGGCCGGGAGAGATTTTGGCGCATCAGCTTCCCGGCGGCGCGGGCGGCCTGCGTGGCGGCGGTCAAGGCGCGTTGCTGTTCTCGCAAAGTCATGGCCGGCGGTTGTAGGCGAAGGCGCTCGCGGCGGGAAGCACGAAGCAGGGGAATGGGGAAACGTTCAACGTCCAACGCTCAACTCCCAACCGCCAAATCTGCGGACGAATTCGCGGGCTTGGCGGGCGACTGATCTGCCCTCTTTCTGACATTCAAAATCACCCTAGCCTTTCCGCTACCATAGCCGTAGAGGTCAATTTGATTCGCCACGTTTTCCAACCACGCATCGGGGATATTCGGATTCTCGATCAAATAGAGAGCCGTTGTCTGTCGTTCAGCCAGCGGCAACTTCTCCATGCCATTCCAGATTTCTTCCAAAAGATCTTTTGGACAGCGCGGGTTGGCCGAGACGTAGGCTCCAGTCCATTCAGTTGGTTCGCCCAACTTGCGAAGTTGCGCTTCGGTAAAAGGAATGCCGCGTTCCCTGATAGCCCTTTGGATTACGTCTCTGTTGAGCGTGGAACGATGTCGGAGGAGGTATTCTGGATCCCTTCCTGATCTCCAAAAGTTCTTTAGTCGGTGGCGGTATTGTCGCCGTCATTGGTGCCGGCTTTTGGTTCGCTTTGGAAATACCCATCACTGCCAACGCGGGCACTTGTATCGGCAATGTGACGACGTCCAATACGACCGCGGGCACGATGCTCACCGCGGTTGTTCCCGCAGACATGCCGTGGTTCATGCGCGCCACGGTGGTAAAGCATCCGGTCAGGCATGCGGCCGCAAGTAGAACTGTGATGCAGTCAGGAATGCGTTTCATGTGTTTGTCGGGGGTTTTCCCAGCAGTGAACCATGCTCCCCCGAGCGGGAGAAGTGTAGAGAGTCGACGCGAAGTCCGCCGGCTTTGAGGGCGACCGCTCCACTACGCATCCCGATGCGTCGGCTGGGGCTTGCCGGGGCGGAAGTGTTCGAGGTGTTCCAGGCGGAGGAAGAGCTGCGGGTGCTGCTTGCCGGTTTCCGTGAGCGCGGCGTTAAGCGCGGCGTTGAGGGTGTCGGGCGCGGCCTCGGCGCGGCAGTTGATGATGAGCTTGCCGGCGTCCAGCCAGTCGGAGAGTTCCTGCGAGAGCTCGGGGACGAAGTCGTTCCGCACGAGGTTGATGACGGCGAGGTCGCCGAGGCCCGCGTCCTCCGGCTCCAGGGTCATCTTGAGGTGCGCGACTTCCGCGTCGGCATCGGCGAGCAGGCGGCTCATGGTGTTGGCGAGGTCGCGGATGACTTGGTTGCCGTCAAAGCCCTTTTGGTTCGAGAGCGTGACCGTTGCGTTCAGCCAGCCGAGGAGCGCTTCGCCTTCGGCGTAGACTTCATAGTCCACATCCATCGCGACGCGCGCGACCTGCTCGGTGGCGGTGATTTGATTGAACCAATCGTCGAGGCCGGCCCCGGTGCGCGCGGAGACGGCGAGGACTTTGGCGCGGGGGAATTGCTCGGCGAGGCGGAGGCGCAGGCGGTCGAGTTGGAGGGCGTCGAGGATCTCGCGTTTGTTGATGACGATGAGGTCGGCTTCCTCGAGTTGCTTGCGGTAGATGTAGAGCACCTTCTCGGAGAACTGCCCGCCGTCCGCGAGGCCGAGCACGCGCTGGGCGCGCACGGGGTCCACGAGCACGCTGAGGGGCGCGATGAGGAACTGGTCGCCATACATCCGGCGCAGCGGGTAGGTGACAGTGGCGACGAGGTCGGTGCAACTGCCCACCGGCTCGGCGATGAAGACGTCGGGGCGGGTGCTTTCAGTGAGCTTGTTCGCCGCGTCCACGAGGGAGTTGAAGCGGCAGCAAAAGCAGCCGCCGGGGATTTCCTCCGTGGCGAAGCCGCGCGAACGTAGCATCGCGGTGTCCACGAGTTCCTTGCCCTGGTCATTCGTGATGAGGCCGACGCGGCGGCCCTGTTGCGTGAGGCGTTCGGCGAGCTTGGCCACGGCGGTGGTCTTACCGGCTCCGAGGAAGCCGCCGAGCATTACGTAGCGTGCTTTGCCGATTGCCGATTCTGTGGTTGGGGCGCTCATTGACTTTCTTCGTGGTGCTCGCGTTCGAGGATTTTATCAATCGTCTTGTCCAGCAGCTTCACGTAGGCGTGAACGTCGAGGCAGCGGGACTCGGGCGTGCCGGTGGCGGCGTAGAGCCAGCCGTGGCCGTGGGGGTCTTTGTTCACGGTGGTGATCTTGGTCTTCAGCAGCGGGTTCGCGCCGAGGAACTCGCCGTCCACGATGCCATAGACATCCGAGATGGCTTTGAAGCCTTCGAGCCAGCCGACGACTTGGCCACAGGCGACTGCCGCACCCGGTTGAACTTCCCAACCGCACTCGACCATGTCGCCGAGCATGCGCGTGGCGAACTTGGTGATGCCCACGCGCCACGCGCCGTCCGCCTGCCGCGCCGCCCATGCGTGCGAGGGGCTGTAAAGCGTGTCGAGCGGCAACTGCGCGGAGAAGCGCGAGCGTTTGTAGGCTAGAAACTTCGGCTGGGCTTGGCTCATGCGAGTCCCGGTAGGAGACGAGGTAACGAGTCTCTAATCAATTCCTGAGTTGCTGGCGTGGAGATGCACCACAGAGGCGGGAAAGACGCAGAGTGGGAAGAATGGAGACTCCTCACGTCGTCACCTACGACGAGGGGTCACAGCTTCTTTGCGAAGGTTTCGAGGGACTTGGCGAATTTGTCGGGCGCGAAGTCGGGGAGGGATTGGGCGAGGGCGAAGAGTTCTTTCAAGTCCGGCTCCAGCTTTGCGAGCGTGGCCTTGTCCAGCGGGGCGGTGAGGCGGTCGAGGGCGAGGACGAGGCGCTCGGCGCGGCGGGCTTGCTGGAGGCGGGGAGTTTTAGCATCGGCAAATTCAGCGTGCGTCTTGGCGAGGCGCTGGAGGGTTTGGCGGGTGAGGTCGTGGCTCCACTCCATCTCGGCGGCGCGACGAGCGAGGGTGTCGGCGGCGGGGTGGGCTTGGGTGGCGTTGGCGGCGGGCTTGAGGGCAGGCAGGGAGGAGTCGAGGCCGTCGAGCTTTTGCAGGAGCCAGAGCGAGGCGGACCACGGGGCGGTGAGTTTTTCGTTGGAGTTCTTCTCGCGGTTGAGCTGTGCGCTCATCTCGCGAAGGGCGACGGCTTGGCCGACGAGCCAGGCTTTCGGGCCGTGCCAGTCGCCTTTCTCGCGCCAGTGCTTGGGCTGGGCGACGGCTTGGCCGTCCAGCTCGAAGAGGAGTTCCGGATGGCCGGCGGCGAGGAGCGCGGGGTCCACGGTCTGGTGGCAGGCGACGCAACTGTTCGCACGGACGTAGAGGTGGTTGAGGTCGCGCAGGCCCAGGAGAATTCGGTCTTTGTGGCTGAAGTCGGGGCGGGTGTGGCTGCGAATCCACTTTTCGGCGGGGCCGTGGCAGCTTTCGCACGAGACGCCCTCGGCGGGCTTGATGATGTCGGCGAGGAAGGCGGACTTCGGCACATCGTGGAACGGCGCGTGGCAGGTCGTGCAGCGGGAGCTGGTCGTCGCGTCGGGGATTTTCAGCGCGGCGGCGATTTGCGCGGAGCGGGCGTTGACGAGGGTGTTGTAGGTGCGCGAGTGGATGTCCTGCTTCTGCCAGACGGTGGTCTGGTGGCGGAGTTCGCCCGCGCCGCCGTGGCACATGGAGGTGGCGCAGCTCGGCGAGCCGGTGAAGCGCCCGGGCGCGTCGGCGGCCAGCAGCGATGTGGCAGGAAGCAAGGCGGCCAGTAATAACAGGGCGTGGGAGGGGAGGGGCAGGACGGGTTTCATTCCCGGAGAGGCGTGGCTCATTGGTTGACGTAGGCAAGTTTCACGTTCGCGCAGAAGTGAAAGCAAGCGTGGATTTGTAAATGGACTTTACAGGAAAAAACTTGGCAACACCCGGTGGAACCGAACAATGGCCGTCGTCAGCTGAAACCTGCGGCCCATCGAGGCCGCGCCAATCACGGATATGCTAGCCATCATCGATCAGATTCAGACGGCGCTGGGAGGCAACGCGGGACTGGCGCTCGGATACATCCTGCTGGCGGTGCTCTCAAGCCACCTTGTCCTGATGGCTTACTCGTCCTTGACGCGCTTGGTCCACGAGCGCACGCAGCAGCGGCTGGATCGTGAGCGGCTGGAGACCTTGGTGCTCGCGGCCAAGTATCGCTACAAGGAGGCGCAGGAGGTCATCCAAGGCTGGAACGGCTACCGCAAGTTCACCGTCTCGCAGAAGTCCACCGAGTGCGAGGACGTGAACTCCTTCTACCTTGTGCCGCACGATCGCAAGCCGCTGCCGCCATACAAGCCCGGCCAGTATCTCACCTTCAACCTCGACATCCCGGGGCGCGACAAGCCGGTGGTGCGTTGCTACTCGCTTTCCGACAGCCCAACGCGCCCGGACTGCTACCGCGTCACCATCAAGCGCGAGAAGGCCCCGCCGGACAAGCCCGACGTGCCGCACGGCGTCGCCTCCGGATTCTTCAGCGACCACGTCAAGGAAGGCGACCTGCTCAACGTGAAGGCGCCCACGGGCCACTTCTACCTGGACATGACGAAGACCACTCCCATCTGCCTGCTTGGCGGCGGAGTCGGGTTGACGCCAATGTTGAGCATGGCCAAGGCAGTTGCCGAGAGCGGTTCACGGCGCGAGGTCTGGCTTTACTTCGGCTGCCGCAGCGGTGGCGAGCACATGCTTCGCGAAGACCTAAACAAGCTGCGGAACTTTGACAACATCCGCGTGGTGGTCTGTTACAGCCGTCCCGCCAGGGGCGAAACCAAGGGCGAGGACTACGACCGGGAGGGCCGGGTCACCATTGATGTGCTGAAGGAGATGCTGCCCTCGAACAACTACGAGTTTTTCATGTGCGGCAACGGCGCGTTCATGAAGGCGCTCAACGACGGGCTCGAAGCCTGGGGCGTCCCGGAGAAGGACATTCACTACGAGGCGTTCGGCCCGGCCACGGTGAAGAAGAAATCTGCTCCGGTCTCCGCCGCTGTCTCCGCCGGACCTGCCTGCAAAGTCATCTTCGCAAAGTCCGGCAAGGAGATGGAGTGGAACCCAGCTCAATCCAATCTGCTCGACTTCGCGCTCGAGCAAGGCTTGCGCATCGAGTCCGGCTGTCGCGCGGGCAGTTGCGGCGTGTGCTCGGTCGCCATCAAGTCCGGCAGCGTGGATTATCTGAAGCCGCCGGATGCGGCCCCGGAGGGCGGCTCCTGCCTCACCTGCATTTGCCGCCCGAAAGGCGACCTCGTGCTCGACGCCTGACGCGCATGGATACAGCTCACTTCGTCATTGATAAGCCCGAGCGGTGGGACAGCTCGTTCGACCCGGACATGAGCGAGGCGGACGTGAACCGCCTGCTGGAGATCCGTCCGTTCAGCGAGATGAACTCGGGCAAATTTTCCAAGCGAACTCCTCTGCGCGGCATTCTCAAGAACGACGCCCGCATCCGGCGCTTCAAGGACGGCGAGATCATCGTGCGCGCGGGTGACTACGGTTCGTCGGCCTTTCTGGTCCTGTCCGGCCATGCGCGGGTCGTGTTGAACCCCGGCCTGCCGGCTTCCATGCTGGGGCGCCGCAAGTCCCAGCGCAAAGGTCTGTTCGAAATCGTAGCCCAGCTCTGGACCAATCCGCGCGACCCCGAAGTCCGCACCCCGGCGGAACTGGAGCAAGACACGGGGGTCAAGTCCCGCGGCGGCAGCCAGGGCGCGGGCGTGTTTCTTCAGGATGTGCCGCGCATCCTCGACGAACACAAGACCGCCACGATGTCCCCGGGCGACTTCTTCGGCGAGATCGCCGCCCTGAGCCGAAGCGCCCGCACCTCCACCATTTTCGCCGTCGGCGACGCGACGGAGATGCTCGAAATCCGCTGGCAGGGACTGCGGGACTTGCTGCGCTTCGATGACCCCCTGCGCCACCACATTGACCGCATCTACCGCGAGCGCACGCTGGCGACACACCTGCGCGAGATCCCCATTTTCAGACGGCTCAACGACGAGCAGCTCAAGCGCGTCATCGAGCAGACGCAGTTCGGCACCTACGGCGACTACGACTGGTCCGGCGACTACAAGCGCCTCGTCAAGGAGGGCACGCGCTCGCCCGAGAAGGAAACCATCATCGCGCAGGAAGGCGACTATCCGAACGGCGTGGTGCTCGTCCGCTCCGGCTTCGCGCGCCTCAGCCAGAAGTTCGGCCACGGCCACCGCACGCTGACCTACCTCAGCGCGGGCGGTGAGTTCGGGCTGCGCGAGATCGCCCACAACTGGCGGCAGCGCGCCGAGTCCGTCCCCTTCCAGCAAACGCTGCGCGTCATCGGCTACACGCACGTCATCGTCGTGCCGACGTTGGTGATGGAGGAAGTGGTCCTGCCCACCGTGCCGGAGGACGAGCTGCCGCCGCGCTTCACCGCCGAGGAGCTGGCGGGCACCGAGCAATCTGAAACCCAGCGCAAGCTCGACGCCGGCGGCAAGATCGGCCCTGAGCTGATGGAGTTCCTCACGGAGAACCGCTACTTCAATGGCACCTCCACGATGGTCATCGACATGGAGCGCTGCACGCGTTGTGACGATTGCGTGCGCGCTTGTGCCACTGCCAACGAGGGCAACCCTCGCTTTCTGCGCCACGGTCAGATCAGCGGGCGCATCATGGTGGCGAACTCCTGCATGCACTGTGCCGACCCGGTGTGCCTCATCGGCTGCCCGACCGGCGCGATTCACCGCGGCCAGGTCGGCGGCGAGGTGGTGGTGAACCAGGCGACTTGCATCGGTTGCAGCATCTGCTCGAACAACTGCCCCTACGAGGCCATCCGCATGGTGGAGATCCGCGAGGAGGACGGTGCCTTCATGGTGGACAAGGACATGAAACCCATCATCAAGGCGACCAAGTGCGACAAGTGCTCCGACCAGATCGGCGGACCGGCCTGCGAGCGCTCCTGCCCGCACGGCGCTCTCCGCCGCCTAGACATGAACAACCTCGACGCGTTCGCGCGCTGGCTCAACCGATGAGAGGATTTCTCCGACGCCGTTTGCTCTGGGGCAGCATGCTGGTCGCGGCCAGCATTGCAGTTGCCTCCGCGTATGCCGTCTGGACGGGCGCGACAACGCGCGCGGCGTATCTCACCGGCTGGTTGCTTTTCGGCTTGATGGTGCTGCTCACCGGCTACAACTGGTTCAAGAAAATCCCCTACCTTCCGCTGGGCCGCTCGGAGGTCTGGCTGGAGTTTCACATCTACGCGGGACTCTTCACCGGCGTGCTCTTCCTCCTGCACGTCCGCCTCCGCTGGCCCACGGGCTGGTTCGAGATCGCCCTGACCGCGCTCTACGCCATCGTCATGGTGAGCGGCGTGCTGGGCATCATCATCTCGCGCGGCTGGCCCAAGCGCCTCACCGCGCGCGGCGGCGAGGTGCCTTACGACCGCATCCCCGTCATCCGCCGCCAGCTCCGCGAGCAGGCCGAGGCGCTCGCCTTGAACTCTGTCGCCGAGTCGAAGTCCGCCACCATCGCCGAGTTCTACACGCGCCGGCTGCACGCCTTCTTCGCCGGGCCGCAGAACTTCCTTTCCCACGTGTTTGAAATCCGTCTGCCGCTCAACGCGCTGCTCAACGAACTTGGCGACCTAAACCGCTTCCTCAACGAGCAGGAGCGCAAGGTCACCGCGCAGCTCGTCACGCTCGTCCGCCAGAAGGACGGCCTCGATTACCAGCGTGCGCTCCAGCTCACCCTGCGCCTCTGGCTCTTCGTCCACATCCCCGTCACCTACAGCCTGATGCTCTGGGCCATCGCGCACATCGTGCTGGTCTATGGCTTCTCCGCAGGAGCGTGGTGAACTGAAATGAAGAACGATGAACTAAGAAGAATGAACGGAGGG
>SXGU01334638.1_pt1 | contig 31357 bp, 23 predicted proteins | sample 3174531 | NCBI WGS metagenome assembly SXGU01 (sample SAMN11356863, study PRJNA531348) | freshwater metagenome | isolation source: freshwater sample F1-140 | place: China: Fuxian Lake, Yuxi | collected 2017-12-25 | reverse complement strand
GTCGGAGTGCTCGTCGAAGTGCCGGTGATGCTCTCGGTCTGCCAGGTGTGCAACCGCTCGCGCGCGTGGTATGAGCGTGGCGTCTGAGGTGCGGCGCGCGTCGCGGAATCGTCTTTTCCCCCATGAAACCCAACGTCCTCATCCTCTGCACCGGAAATTCCTGCCGCAGCCACATGGCTGAGGGAATTCTTCGCGCCGCGGCGGGCGACCTCATCGCAGTCCACAGTGCCGGGTCCAAGCCCGCCGGATACGTGCATCCGAAGGCGATTCAGGTGCTGCGGGAAATTGGCCTCGACCTTTCCGCGCACACGTCGAAGCACATGAACGAATTCCTGCACCGGCAGATCGCCACCGTGATCACGGTGTGCGGCAACGCGGATCAAGTGTGCCCGATGTATCCGGGCCAGGTGAATCGGCACCACTGGGGTTTTGACGATCCCGCCCACGCCCAGGGCACGGATGACGAGATCCTCGGCGAATTTCGCCGGGTGCGGGATGAGATTCAGCTCGTCTTCGGCGCGTACGCGGCGGGTTTGAAGGAGGGCCGGGTGCTGGCGGGGGCGATTCATCCGGACAATTGCCCGCCGTAGAGCGGTGGTTCTGGTTTCAGAGTGCCGATCTCCCGCAGCGGCAGGGCCGTGATTTTGTCCGTCAGCGGATAGCGCAGCGTGCCGGGATACACCACCCAGAGATGCTCCAGCTTCAAGTCGTCCAGCGCGACGTGCATGGACTTCGTGGTCTTCGGCGCGTCCGTGCATTTGAACTCAAAGCCCCAGCGCCGTCCGCGCCTCAGCAACAGCAGATCCAGCTCCGCCCCGCGTTGCGTCCCGTAGAAATACGCGTCCCGCTCCCCGTGGGCGATCAGCGCCTGTTCCAGCGCGAAACCCTCCCAGCTCGCGCCGTAGCGCGGGTGCGTGCGCAGCTCGAGCATCTCCCCGAGGCCCAGCAGGTGATGAAGAATGCCGCTGTCCCGCAGATAGACCTTGGGTGATTTCACCAGGCGCTTGCCGAGATTTTCAAACCACGGTGGCAGCACCCGCACCATGAACGTGCCCGCGAGCAAGTCCCGATAGTGATTCACCGCCGTCACGCTGACATCCATGGAACGTGCCAGCTCGGCGGCGTTCCACGTCTGCCCGTGAAAATGGGCGAGCATTCGCCAGAAGCGGCCCAACGACGCCGGTGCCACGTGCGACCCCAGCCCGGGAAGGTCGCGCTCCAAGAAGGTGCGCGTAAAGCTTTCCATCCACCGCTCCCATGCCTCGGTGGTCTCCGCCAGAAAGGCGCGGGGAAACCCGCCGCGCAGCCACAGCCGGTCCTGCTGCTCGACGCCGACCTCGGAGAGGGAAAATCCCGCCACATCCACAAATTGAATTCTCCCCGCCAGCGTCTCGGAGACGCCCTTGACCAGATCCCACGACGCGCTGCCCAGCAGAAGAAACACCGCCTGGCGTTTTCGGTCATCGCACAACGGGCGCAGCAGCTCGAACAGTTTCGGCAGTCGCTGAACTTCATCCACGATCACAAGGCCGTCTCTTTCGGCCAGGAGTTTTTCAGGCGTGCTACCCATCGCTTCCCGCGTCGCGGCATTTTCCAGATCGAAGACCAGCGTTGGCCCTGCCCAATCCGCCGCGACCTGCTCCGCCAGCGTCGTTTTTCCCACCTGCCTCGCGCCGAGCAGCGCCACCACGGGAGATTCCGCCAGTCGAACTCGGATCGCCTCTAGCAAGATCAAACGTTCAATTGATTGTTTCATATCGTACCTCGGGAATAAGATATACGACAATTAAGTTGGATGACAACAGATAAATGTTGTTAAACGTACTTCGGTTAAGCGATATACTACAATTAATCTCAGTGGGAGTGATATCGAATGTGCAGAATCGCGTCAGAGGGCTGATGGCTGCGTGGTCGGAGCCCCGAAGGGGCGGCATGCGAAAGCTCAGGGCAACGCCTTGGGAATTTTACTTTCCGCCCCTTTGGAGCTCCCTGGCGCCGGCAGCCGCCCACTGGAAACAGCGAGGAACCCCAAAATCTACCAAGTTGCCGCGCGCATCACGGGCTGCAGCTCGCCGCGGGGCAGGGGCATTTCCAGGCGCTCGACGACGCCGTCGAACAGCAGTCGGCGCTGCTCGGGCGAGAGGCCCGGTTGAAAAAGTGCGACGCGATACTCGCGATACACATCCTCGGTCTCACGGGCGGTGGCGACGCGCATGGCGGTGCCAAGCGCGGCGTCGACGCGATCCGCCTTGGAGGTGTTGAGGGAGCGCGTGACCTCGACGCGGATGGCGTCGCGCTCGTTGATCGCCTCCGCAAGGCGACTTCCGTAATCGTTGGCCACGGCGGAGAGCTCCTCCCGGATCGCGGCAATTTGCGCCGTCAGGTCGGCCGGTGGCGATCCGGCGCCACGACCAAACCGGCTTGGGATGACCAGAAATTTCAGACCGGCGGCTTCAAAGCGATAGTTTGACTGGATCGGGAGCGATCGCGCCCGTGTTTTAGCGAGGATCGCCTCGACCCGCTCGATTGCCTCTCGCTGCGCCGCGCCGATATCGCGAAGCAGAACGGCCACGCGATTCTGCAGCACCGGCGGCAGCGGCGTCCGTTCGGCGATGGGTGCGGCTTCCGGCATGACGGCGAGACCGCGGCGGATTTCCTCCGCGAAGGCCTCCAATTCGGCGAGCCGGGCGGTTTGCTTTTCCGCGAGCGCCTTGAGGGTGTTGCCGCGTAAGAAGGCGAAGCTCTGCCAGTCGTGGGCGTGGACGGCATCGTAGAGTTCCTTTTTCAAGGCGGATTTTCTCGTCTGGTAGAGCGCGAGTTTGGCGGCGACGTCGGCGGGGATGTCGTCGGGAAGGAGCACCCGCGCCGGTTCAGGTGGGAAAAACAAATAGGGCTGGTTGGACGCGGCGGTGTCGGCGTTGTCGCCGGCGGCCTGCAGTTCGATGGAGATTTCCCGCAACAGGCGACGCTGGGCGGGGAGGAGGCCGTTTTGATAGTAGGCGTAGGCCCGCATGACCTGGGCAATCTCGACGGGAGAAAATCCTCGTCGGTCCTTGTCGCCGAGGTGCCACTGGCGCAGCGCGCCCCACGCTTGATCACTGACGATGAGATCGCGGCGGAGCTGCTCGGCCGAGTTTTCCAGCCCGGCGAGTGCCGCCGCCTGGCGGCGGGCGAACCCGGCGAGCGCCGTTTCCCGTTCCGCGGGTTCGAGCGGGCGCACGCGATCGAGTTCGGCGCGCAGTTCGCCTTGGAGCGCGAGTTTTGCGGAGCGATATTGGTCGAGTTGGGCGCGGAGTTTGGGGGGCAGCGCCTTGGTCGCGAGGCGCGTGCCGAGCGGTGGGTAATAGAGCTCGTTGACGTGGGCGGCGAGTTCGGCGGGCGCGGCGAGCCGGCCGGCTGTCGGGGCGCCTTTCGGCAGAGCCCGGCCGAGCGGCGGCGGATTCGGCGGGAAAAAGATCGATGCGCGATCGCTCATCCGCGGTGCGGCGCGCGGCGTGTCGGGAAATGACGACTGCGGATAGCCGCCATCCTGGGCGGAGGCCGGCAGCGCGAGAGCGACGGCGGCAGACAGGGTCCACCGACGAAAAGTCTGGCGCACCTGAGTGGAATCTAAGGGTGCCTGGGTCATGGGCCGTTCTGCCAGCCGTCCGACATCTCAACTTCCCGGCGTCTCCGCTCAGCGCGCCGCGAGCAGGGCCCGCTCGGTCCAGTAGCCGATGAACGCGGTCACCGGCAGCGTGAGCACCCACGCCCACATGATACGACCGACGACGCCCCACTTGACCGCGCTCAGCCGCTTGGTGGCGCCGACGCCCATGATCGAAGTGGAGATGACGTGGGTTGTGGAAACCGGCACGCCCATCGTCGCGGTGGCGTGGAGAATGATCGCGGCGGTGGTCTCCGCGGCGAAACCATGCACCGGCTGCATCTTCACCATTTTGTGGCCCATGGTGCGGATGATGCGCCAGCCGCCGCCGGCGGTGCCCGCGGCCATGGTGATCGCACAGGTGATGATCACCCAGAATGGAATGTCCTTGAACTCCTCCACGCGCAGGAAATGGGCCCACGCGGGCAGATCCTTGAACGCGCCGGTGCTCGTGCCGGTGAAGAGCGCGAGCGTGATGATGCCCATGGTTTTTTGCGCATCGTTGGAGCCGTGGCTAAAACCCATGAAACCGGCGCTGATCAGCTGGGCCTTGCCGAAGACCATTCCAACAATCCGCGGCGTCACGCGGCGCAACGTGATCAGCAGCAGGCCCATCAACAGCGCGCCGCCGATGAAGCCGACGAGCGGGGAGGAGAACATCGGCATCACGACCTTCGGCCAGAGACCGACAGCCGCCCCTTTCTTGTCGTGGGCGTGCCAGATGAGAACGGCCCAGTTGCCGCTCGCCGTCGCAAGCGCCGCACCGCACAGGCCGCCGATCAGGGCGTGGCTGGAACTGGAGGGCAGCCCGAGCCACCACGTGAAGAGATTCCAGACGATGGCCGCGAGGAGCGCGGCGAGGACAGTCGTCATGGTCACGGCGGTGGGATCGACCAGCCCGCTGCTGATCGTCTTGGCCACGGCCGTGCCAAACAGTGCGCCCACCAGATTCCAAAACGCGGCCCACGCGACGGCGGCGCGCGGAGTGAGCACCTTGGTCGACACCACCGTGGCGATCGCGTTCGCGGTGTCGTGAAACCCATTGATATACTCAAACGTCAGCGCGGCCAGCAGGACGATCAGGAAGAGGGTCATGAGAACGGACTCGACTGCAGGGGCTGCAGGTAGCGGGGCGGAGCGGCGGGGCTCAGGAGTGTTTCAGGACGATTTGCACCACGATGTTGCCCGCGTTGCGACAGCGGTCGACGCCCTGTTCGACCAGTTCATAAAGCTCCTGGAGGACGACCAGTTCCTTGGCGTCGCACGAACCCTGATAGAGTTCCTTGAGGTGGGAGAGCATCACTTTGTCGGCTTCGCCCTCGGCGAACTGCAGCCGGTCGTTGGCCTCGCGGATCCGTTCGATGTTGGTCCCGCCCCGGAGTTGCTTCACCATGAAGACGACCGCATCGGCCGCCTGTAACATCAGTTCGGCCTGGCGTTCAAACGCCGCGTGCGGGATCCGGCCCGGGTAGATCGAGAGGCGCTCGACGATCTTCTCGACCTGTTTGGGAATCCGATACAGCGCGAACGACAGGGCCTCGATGTCCTCGCGTTCGAGTGGCGTCACGAAAGTCTTGCTGAGTTCCTCCACCATGGTGTGCCGGATGCGCTTTTCCTTGCGGCGTGCCTGGATGAATTCGTCGAGCGACACTCCGGCGGCGCTGCCGGCGGCGATTTTCTTGAGCGTATTGACGAAGAGCTCGACGCTTGATTTCGACTCCTCCGCCCCGGCTTCCAGGAGTTCGAAAAACTTATCATCTTTCCCCAGCAGTTTTTTTAGCCAAAGCATGGTGATGTCTGAGTTAGCCGCGTTCGCGGCGATGGCGAAACAATTCTCCGGAAGCGTCAGGTTTTTCCGCGCAGCCAGATCCAGAGATAGCCCAGCCGTTCGCGGCAACCAAGGGACGTGCCATTGATGGCGCCGATTTCCCAGAGGAAATCATCGATCGCCCAGCCGGGGTTGGCCTTGGTCGTGAAATCGGCGGGGCAGGGCACGGTTGGGAGTCCGGCGCTGCGAAACAACGCGGCCGCCCGCGGCATGTGCCAGGCGGAGGTGGCCAGGGCGACCGGCGCATCGCCCGCGAGCAGCTTGACGGCACGGGATTCCTCCTCGGTGTCGCGGGCTGCGTCGATGAAGCGGATGCGATCAGGGGAGATGCCGAGCGAAACCGCCGCCCGCGCCAGCATGGCCGCATGGGTCGGCTCCGTGGGGGCGTTTGGGGAACCGGGACCCGTGACGATTAACTTCGCGTCAGGCAGGACCCGCAGAATGCGCACGCCCTCGACGAGGCGCGAGAGCGCGGAGCCGGAGAGGAGATTCGAGGCCGCCAAGCCCGGGGTGCGGTGGTTGCCACCGCCCAGGACGACGACAAAGCGGCACGCCGCCAAATCGGCGGGCAGCTGAGTGTTGGCGACGAGTTCCGGGATCGCCGGGTAACGCGTCTCAAGGGGCCGCAACATCAAATGGGAGACGAACTTGTTGCTGGCGATCAGCAGCAGCGCGACGCCCGCCAGCACGAGGGCCCGCCCCAGCCGCGCGCGGCGCGTGTAGCGCAGCAGGAGCAGGCCCGCGACGATCGCCGTCAGACAGAGCGGCAGCGGCATGAGCCAGAACGAAACAGTCTTCTTCAGCCAAAAAAGCACGAGGCGAAGGAAACGGGGCGGGGCAGCGGGGGCGAGACTGAGTTTCGCTCGTCAGCCTGTCACTTTCAACCGATCGGGCGGCGCTGGTTTTGGTTTTCGCGCCAGTACCGGAGCGGCGCGGCCGGCCGTCGTGAGCAGCGCCAGCAGGACCGAAGCGAGGCGCCAAATATCCCGAGTCGAGGACGTCATGCCGGCGAGCCTGGAGCTGGGCCGCGGGCAAACAACCCGATTCTCGAACCGGGCAGTAGGGACAGGTCAAATAACCAGGCGCCGCCGGCCACACTGTATTACGCCGTGCGTGGATCTTGTGGCGAAAATTGACTTGCCGGGTCGGTTGCGGCTCAGCCGCGCCAGGAAGCTAACCGACTGCCGTGGCGACGTGGGCTTCACTGCAGGCTTGTGCCGGGGCGGGCGTCGTACGGTATGCTTCCGCGATCTGGTTTTGCTCGTCGCTAGTTCGCCCTCCACCCTGGCTCTCCATGAAAACGTTTCGCCTCTTCAGCCTCCTCGCGGTCGCTTCACTCTCGAACCTCGCCGTCTCTGCCGCCCCGGCCCCCAACCCCGAAGCCGATCGAGACTGGCAGGCGTATGAAAGTGTCGGCAAGACGCCGCCGCCGAAGCCGATGAAGGAAATGTCGCGGCTCGAATTGGCAGCGTGGAGCGAACAACTGGCGCAGCAGCGGCGCGAAACCGCCGTCGCCTTCATCGAAAAACATCCCGCCGATCCGCGGCGCTGGGCCATCGTGCTGCGGCTCTCACCGAATTCGCCGCGTTTCGTGAGTGACTGGGGTCCGCTCGACGCGAAGGGCGCGCCAACGAAGCCGGTGATCGATGAGGCCGCCGCCGCCGCGTGGAAGACCCGCGTGGCGGAGTTGCAGGCGGCAATGGCGAGGGCCACGGATTTGCCGGAGTCCACCCGGCGGCTGCTGGCGGAGCGGACTGACTCCAAGCCGGTCATCTACCATCCGGCGGCCAATGCGCCGCAGCAGATCCGTGACGCCGTCGCCGCGGCGAAGCAGACCGGAAAGCACGTGATGATTCAGGTCGGCGGCCAGTGGTGCATCTGGTGCCTGCGCCTCCACAAGACGATCGCCGCGGATGCCGAGCTGCAGCGGATGATGAACGACCACTACGTCGTCGTGCATGTGAACTATAGCCCGGAGAACAAGAATGAAAAAGTCCTCGCCGAGCTCGGGCATCCGGAGCGCTTTGGATTTCCGGTGCTGGTGATTCTGGATGCCGACGGCAAGCGGCTGCACACGCAGGACTCGGGCTACCTCGAGGACGGCGACTTCCACAGCAAGGCGAAGCTGACAAAGTTTTTCCAGCAATGGAGCCCCAAAGCGCTGGATCCGGCGACCTACGCGAAAAAATCCTGACGGTGGTGCGGTTCGACCAGGCCTACGTGCAGGCCATCGCCTGCAACCCTTCGCGCACCTCGTTCCTCAGCGGGCTGCGGCCGCTCACCTCGGGCGTGTGGAGCAACCCGCGGGGTGATGAGCGAGCAGCTGCCGGCGGGCACGCGCACCCTGCCCGAGCTACTCAAGGAGAAGAGCTTTCACACCGCCGTGATGGGAAAGTTTTTTCACATCACCGCAGACGCGCGAGGCAATCGCCGCCTATTTCGCCTGTGTGAGTTTTTTCGATGACAACATCGGCCGCATCCTCGCCGCGCTCGAACGGCAGGGACTCGCCGACAAGACCATCGTCTTCGCCCTCGGCGACCACGGCATGTGGTCGAAGTATTCGATGCTCGAGCCGGTGCAGCGCGCTCCGTTGTGGGTGCGCGTGCCCGGCGCGGCCGCCAACGGCCGCGTCTGCCGCGAGTTCGTGGAGTTCGTCGACTTCATCCCCACGCTGGGCGACCTCGTGGGCATCGACGGTGCGCCGAATCTCGAGGGCACGAGTTTTGCGCCGCTCCTGGCGAATCCCGACCGGCCGGGCTGGTGAAGGCGGTTTTTCGCGCTGATTTTGCGCCGGCGCGTTTACCAAGCCGCCTGCGGGAACATTCATGCTCGTGCCGGCGGATTGGCCGCACCCAAGGTGCTGCGGCCTTTCACCGCGCGCTTCAGCCGCTCGCGCCGGGGTTGTTTGCCTGAGGCGGTTGCGAGCATGCTCGCAACCTACAGGCTTGTCTCGCGCCGGCGTTTCGCCTCGTGTGCGCGGGTCCTCCGCCGCCGTGAACGCCCCCAACCCCGCACCCGATCCCGACCACGGCCGGTGGTTCAAGCAGGAGGTGCATGTCCACGACGCGCAGCTGAAGTCCTACCTGCGCGGCTCGTTTCCCTCGGTGCGCGATGTCGACGATGTCGTGCAGGAATCCTACCTGCGCGTCTGGAAAGCCCGGCTCACCCGACCGGTCAACTCGGCCAAGTCGTTTCTGTTCCAGGTCGCCCGGCACCTCGCCATCGATCTCGTGCGGCGCAATCGGGCGTCGCCGGTGGATGGCTTACCTGATTTGGCGGACTTGTCCGTCTTGGATGATGGACCCGGTGTGGTCGAGCTCGCCTGCACGCGGGAAGAAATCGCCTCCCTCGCACGGGCGCTCGATGCGCTCCCGGCCCGTTGTCGTGAAGTCATGATTCTCCGCCAAATTGAAGGGGTGCCGCAGAAGGAAATCGCCCGCCGGCTCGGCTTGTCCGAACTGACGGTGCAGACGCATGTCGTGAACGGACTGCGCCGGCTCGAGGCGTTCATGCACCGCCATGCGCGGGAAAGGGGGCTGCGGTGAACCGCCACGCTTCAACGCTCGACGAGATCGACGCCGTCGCCTCGGAATGGGTGGCCCGGCGCGATGCGGGGCTCGCGCCGCACGAGCAGGCGGAATTCGATCGTTGGTGTGCCGCGAGCGTGCTGCATGCCGAGGCGGTGGCGCGATTTGAGCTCACCTGGGTGGCGCTCGGTCGTCCGCGGCGCACCGGCGGGCGCGGCGAGCTGCGGCGTGAACTCGGAGCGGTGGCGCGCCGGCGGCGCCTGCGCCGGGCGGCAGTCGTGGCGGTCGCCGTGGGCATGCTGGCGATGGGGGCGGCGTGGTGGCGTTCAGCGCCGCGCGGTGCGGAGGCCGGGCTTGAGGCGGCGGGCCGGACGATTGTGCACAAGGCCACCCGGGAGACCCTGCCCGATGGGTCCGTGATCGGGCGCGCGGCCGGCGCGGAGTTCACGGTCGATTTTTCCGGCGCGGCGCGGCGCGTGACGCTGCAGCGCGGCGAGGTGCATTTTTCGGTGATGCAGGATGCGACCCGGCCCTTCGTCGTGGTGGCCGGCGGCGTGGAAGTGCGGGCGGTCGGCACGGCGTTTTCCGTGCAGCTCGGCCGTGCGCAGGTCGAAGTGCTGGTGACCGAGGGCAGGGTGGCGGTGGAGCAGGGTTCGGGAACCGCAGGGCCGGCCGACGCTGGATCAGCGACTGCCGCGGCCGCGCAACCGCTCATTTCCCTCCATCCTCCCTCCCGCCAGCCCATCTTCCTCGACGCCGGCAACAGTCTCGTCATCGAGGTTGCCCTCCAGCCGGTCGCGGCGGCGAAACCGAAGGTGCAGACCATCGCGCCGGCGCAGATCGCGGAGCGGCTGGCCTGGCTCAATCCCCGCGTCGAGTTCTCCGGCGCCCCCTTGTCCGAAGTGGTCGCCGTGCTCAATCGCTACAATGCGACGAAATTTTCGCTCGGCGACGCCGCCCTGGCCGGCGTGCCCCTGAGCGGGCTCTTTCGCGCCGACGATCCCGAGACCTTCACACGCCTGCTCGAGACCGGCTTCGGCATCAACAGCGAGCGGCGCGGCGACGAGATTATCCTGCGCAAGGTGCGGTGAGGTGAGGGGGCGCCCGACGCGACTTTGCGTTCGATCGGCGGAGCGGCGTCTGAGGTGGGGCCGAGAAACACGCGAAGAGGCGAAAATTCTCCTCCGATGGACTACCTGATTCTTCCGGCTGGTTCGTCCCGAAGAAGGACCCGCGCACTCCGCGCTTCGGTCTGCCACCACCGCACCATGTTGAACCTTCGACTGCCCCCCGCCCGCCGCCGACTCGCCGTGTCGGTTTTCGCCCTGCTCATCGCCGCGCTGCCGATCTCGTCCGCGGTTGCGGCCGACACCTCGGCTGCCCGCAAGACCTACGACCTGCCCGCCGGCTCCGCGGACCAGGCCCTTCGCCTCTTCTCCGAGCAGTCGGGCATCCAAGTGATCTTTCCCTCCGAGGTCGTGCGCAACGTCCGCGCCAACGCCGTGCAGGGCACGCTGACCTCCCGCGAGGCCCTCGAACGGATGTTGACCGGCACCGGCCTCGTGGCCGTGCCTGATGCCAAGACGGGCGCGCTGACCGTGCGCAAGGAGACCGCTGCACCAAAAAACGTCCCAAGCCCGGTGGCGGACAGCGCTAGCGCCGCCGGGCCGGTCGTGAAGCTGGAGGCGGTCGAGGTCACCGGTTCGCGCCTGCGTCTGAATTCCGGCGAGCGGCCGGTCCAGCCGGTGCTGACCTTCACCAACGAGGATATCGAGCGCCTTGGCGCCAACGATCTCGGACAGCTCTTTCAATACATTCCCGCCGTCTCCAGCTTCAACACCGGCCTCGGCACCGACCTCGTCGGCGGCACAATCGGCTCGGGCCTGGGCACCGGCCAGACGCAGTCGCGCACCACCGCCCAGCTCCGCGGCGGCACCGAGGGCGCCACGCTCCTGCTCGTTGACGGCAAGCGCGTCCCGATGACCGGCATCCGCAACATCGGCGGCAACGCCTACGACCTCGGCGGCATCCCGCTCTCCGCCATCGAGCGCGTCGAGGTGCTCCTCGACGGCGCCAGCGCGATCTACGGCGCCGATGCGATCAACGGCGTCATCAACGTCATCCTCAAGAAGCGCTACGCCGGCACCGAGGTGAAGCTTACCTACGACAATACCTTCGACCGCGACGCCGCGGTGAAGACCGCCAGCCTCACCCACGGCTTCGCCAAGGGCAAATGGTCCGGCCTCCTCACGCTGTCCGGCTCGATGAACAACATCATGCTGCTCACCGACCGCTACCTCACGCGGTCCTATGATCGCACCCTCTACGGCGGCATCACCAACCAGTCGCAGCCCACGCTCTACGTCGAGGGCACCGGCAGCCTCAACGTCGCCGCCGGCAACCTTCCCGGCACGACCACCCCGCGCGTCGCGATTCCCGCCGGCGCCGACGGCACCAGCCTCACCGTCGCGCAATACCTCGCCGCTCCCGCCCCCATCGGCGGCATCACGCCCGGCCGCTACAGCGGCACCAGCTACACGCGCGACCGGAGCGCCATGCTCCGCCTCACCTACGATTTCAACGAGCGCCTCTCGCTCAGCGCGACCGCGCGCATGGGCCGGAAAAATTTCCACGACAACGGCCAGTGGCGCTCTGTCCAGAACGTGACCATCCCCGCCGGCTACGCGGGCAATCCGTTCGGCGTGCCCGTGCGCCTGAGCAAGACCTACTACGACCTGCCTCCGATCGTGGCGGGCAGCAAGACCGCCAACGATGAGCTTTCGGTCACGGCCTCCGGCAAGCTCCCGCGCGAGTGGCGCTACCAGGCCAGCGTGAGCTACATGCGGGGCGACAACTTCATGATCACCCCCAACCTCCCCGGCGCGGGCGGCCAGATCGGCACCACGACGGCGCCGGTGGCCCAGTTCACCACCAAGCTCAACGCGCTCATCGCGGCCGGCCGCGCGCCCATCCTGATTTACGACAGCAACACCCGCGCGCCCCACGCGCCCGGCGCGCTCGACGACTTTTGGGTCACCACCACCCAGACCCGGCTCAACGACCGCGTGCAAACCTGGACCTATTCCGCGCAGGCCGACGGCAAGGTCGTCACGCTGCCGGCCGGCGACGTGAAAACCGTGGTCGGCGCCGAGCGCCGCGAGGAATATGTCAGCTTCCCCGGCAATATCGTGGGCGGCCAGGTCTGGGCCCGGGCGCCGCAGCGCAACGTCAACTCGTTCTTCGCCGAGGCGCGCCTGCCGGTCTTCGCCGCGAAACAGCAGCTGCCGCTCCTCCACCAAGTCGATCTCACCGCTGCGGTGCGCACCGAGGACTACTCGGACTTTGGCCACGCCACCAAGCCCCGCTATGGCATCGGCTGGCGGCCCGTTAAGCCCGTGCTGCTCCGCGGCTCCTACGGCGAGGGGTTCATGGCCCCGCCGCGCTCCCGCACCAACGAGCAAAACGCCACCATCACGCTCTCCGCCGCCACCATCGCCATCCTCTACGCCGGCCAGGTTGACCTTTCCCGCGGCAATGCCCCCATCGTCGGAACGCTCGATCAGCTCAGCGGTGGCAACCCCAACCTCCAGCCCCAGCTCTCGAAGAACGTCACCTACGGCGCGGTCGTCGACCTCCCGTGGGTCAAGGGGCTCTCGCTCTCGTTCGACTACTACGACTACAAGTTCACCCGCGCCTTCGGCTCGGTTTCCAGCCTGATGGACCGCCAGCTGTTCGTGCCCGAGAGCATCTTCCGCGGCCCCAAACTCGCCACCGATCCCGCCAGCTGGCTCGGCCCGATCATCGGCTACGACGGCCGCATCATCAACATCTCCAGTTCCAGCAGCACCGGCTACAGTCTCGGCGTCCGCTACAACCGCTCGACTCGGTGGGGCAGCTTCACCTTCTCCTCCATGGGCGAGAAGTCCCTGGGCCGCGAAGAGCGGGTGCTGCCGAACTCGCTCCCGACGGCCACGGTCAACAAGCGCTTCGTCCCGATGCGCGTGACCACCTTGGGCGCCTGGAGCCTCGACGCGTGGGAGGCCGGCTTCACCAATGTTTACGGGGGCGAATTCTGGGTGAACACCAACAACGCCGCGATCTATCCCTCGCGCTACACCGACTCGGTGATGCGCTGGGACGCCCATGGCGGCTACGACTTCGGTCGCCGTACCGGTTTCGGCGCCAAGGGGGAGACCTGGTGGCGGCGGGCGCTGCACGACACCAAGCTGCGGGTGAACGTCATCAACGTGTTTGACACCGAGCCGCCGCTCAACGTCAACGGCACCTTCAGCTCGAGTGTCATCGACCCGCGCCTCCGCCGCTACGTGATCGATCTGACCCGACGGTTCTGAAGACCAAGCCAACCCTCTGAGAATTGTCGGAGCGACCTTGCGCGCGACCTCCCGCTTGCTCGTGCCCGCGCCAGCGCGGTCGCGAGCAAGCTCGCTCCCACCACCTACAAGAATCCATCGCATGAAATCCCTCCTCTGTTTCGTTCTCGCGACGGCCATCGCTGCGGCCGCGAACCCATTCACCGAACTCCAGTCCCCCTTCGAGCCCGCGCCCGAGATCCTCGCGGCGCCGGACGCCGACACCGCGTGGAAGCCGCTGCCGGCGATGAACAGCATGGACGGCCTCATGGCCGCCGTCGCCGGCAAGAAGACGATGGAGGAACGCATGACCGCGATGCGCCACCACCTCGTCAAGACCCTGCGCTTTGGCACGGCCTTCTGCCAAAAGTACCCCGACGATCCGCGCCGCTGGCGCGCCGTGCAGATGATGGTCTCCGCCGTCAGCGATCTCGTCAACGAGGACGGCACGCCCAAGCAGGCCCTCGAGGGCGTCACTTGGGATGCCGCCACCATGGTGGCCTGGCGCAAGCAGATCGCCGCGCTCGCAGCGGCCGCGGAAAACGCGCCGGACGCCCCGCCCGAGGTGAAGCTGCGCGCCGAAGCGATGCAGCCCAATGGCCTGCAGGCGCGGTCCAGCGCCCTGCAAAAGGCCCTGAAGGCGAAGGAGCCCGCCGACTTCACCGGGTTCCGGGCGGAACTCCTGCGACTTGCGGCCAAATATCCGACGGTCGAGATGCCCGGGCAGTATGTCGGCATCTACTTTACCCTTCGCGTCCAGGCTGGCGCCACCAAGGCCGAGCGGATCACGGAGGCCAACGAGTTCGCCGCGAGCCCGAGCGAGCACGTGCGGATGGCGGCCAAGGCCCAGCTCGACAAACTTACGGCCACCGACAAGCCCCTCGACATCGCCTTCACCGCCGTCGACGGCCGCAAGGTCAACCTTAAGGACTACCGCGGCAAGGTCGTGTTGGTGGACTTCTGGGCCACCTGGTGCGGCCCCTGCATCCGGGAGATTCCCACTATCAAAAAGGTCTACGCCGCGTATCGGGAAAGAGGATTCGAGATTATCGGCGTTTCGCTGGAGAACGGCCGCCTCGCGCCGGACGACACGCCCGAGCAGACCGCGGCGAAACTGGAAAAGGCGAAGCAGGTGCTCACCGACTTCACGGCGAAGAACGACATGCCCTGGCCGCAGCAGTTCGACGGCAAGTACTGGAAGAACGACATCTCGACCCGCTTCGGCATCGCCTCGATCCCCGCGATGTTCCTGATCGATCAACAAGGCAAACTTGTCACCACCGAGGCGAGGGGCGAGAAGCTCGAGGCCGAGGTGAAGCGATTGCTGAAACTCTGAGCGGAGTCCCCGCGGTCTGCCGGAGGCCAGCGCGCTGGCGCGCGCCCTGCGAATGAGCTTTCCCGCAACGGGGAACGCGCCCAGCGTTGGGATCGCCTCGCGCCACGTTGGACGACGCCCCGGCGTCGCATTCACTCCCAAAAACCATGTCGCTTCTCTCGTTCCGCTTCCGGATCCGCGCCACCCTTGCGATTATGTGCGGTATGGCTTTGGCCGCACCCGCCGCTTCCGTGCGGCTCGAAAGCACGGCGCCAGCGGCCAAGAATGCGGCCGCGGGTGCCGTGCGCGGCACCCTGGGCTGGGGCGACGGCCGCCCCGCGGCCGGCGTGTTGGTCGTCGTGAGCGAAACCGGCCAGGCGGTGAAAACGGACAAGTATGGGGAGTACTATTTCGGGGATTTGAAAGCCGGCACCTATCTCCTCATCGCCACGGCGGAGGGCTATCAGCCGCTCCATATCGCGGACGTGTCGGTGCGCCCCGGCGAGGATCTGATGCTCACCGGGCAGATCATGCGCAAGGCGACCGATGTCACCAAGCTCGCGCCCAACGTCGTCCGCGCCGATACCGCCACGATGCTCGATCCCTACGAGGTCGCGAGCAATCGACTGCAGCCCTACCAGAGCGCCAACGTCGACCTGCCGCGGACGATAAACGACGCGCAGCCGTATCTGATCTTCGAGCGCCGCGCGATCGAGCAATCCGGCGCCACCAGCGTGGAGGCGTTTCTGCGCCAGCGCCTGACCATGGACTCCACCGAGTCGCCGAACAATTTCGGCCCCAACAACAGCAATTTCAGCTCCTTCAACCTGCGCGGCCTGGGCACCGATCACACCCTGGTGCTCATCGATGGGCGCCGGCCCGCGGACTACGCCATTCTCACGGCCAGCTATCAGGCGGACATCAACGGCGTGCCGCTTGCCGCCATCGATCGGATCGAGGTGCTGCCGTCCTCCGCTTCCGGTATCTACGGGGCGAGCGCGATCGGCGGCGTGATCAACGTCGTGCTCCGTCGCAACTACGCCGGGGTGCAGCTCACCACCTCCTACAACAACACCTTTTCGAAGGATGCGCCCGTGCGTACGGCCAACTTCGCCGCTGGCATGTCGCTGGAAGGCGGCAGGACGCAGCTCATGGTCACCGGCAGTTATTCCGACACCCAGGTGCCGTTGGTGCAGGACCGCGATTTCGTGGCGCGCGGCAACGCGCTGATCCGGCAAAACTCGCCGGCGACGTTTCTGCCGCCCAATTCGCAGCCGCTCGGGGCCACTCCAAACATCCGCAGCAATGCCAACACACCGCTCTTCGGCCCCGGCACGCCCGCCTTCACCACGGTGCCCGTCGGTTTCGCCGGCGGCGACCGCGCCGCCACGCTCGCCGCCCTGCAAAGCAAGGCCGGCACCTATAACTACGATCTCGCGCCCACGCACCAGAGCGGCGGCGCCTACTACATGGTCGGTTCACCCAGCACGGTGACCGCCCAGCAGGTGAAGCTCTCGCGGCAATTCCGGCCCTGGCTCGAAGCGTTCGTGGAGTACCGCCGCAGCACGAATTACAATGTCAACGCCGATCAGACCGCGTTCTCCGGCACGGGCAATTTCTCGATCGCCGCCACCGCTCCCACGAATCCCTTCGGCCAGGTCGTGCGGCTCTCGATCCCCTCCGATCCGCCGGGTGCCGTCAGTGAATTTGCCATCAAGGTCGCGAGCCTCCGCGCGCTCGCCGGCGTGATCGTCAGCCTGCCCCGCGACTGGCGGGTGCATGCCGATTTCACGTGGAACAACAGTCGCACGAGCCAATCGCAGGTGGCGCTGAACACGACGCCGATGAACAACGACTTCAACAACGGCGTCCTGAATCCGTTTCGCGACACCGTCGCGTATCCGCTGGATCTCACGCCCTACCTGGGGCGGATCACCGTCGGCACGAAAAACACGCTCGAGGAATACGCCTTCCGCACCGCCGGCCCGCTCTGGTCGTTGCCCGCCGGTCCGATCAGGCTCGCGGCCACCGGCAGCTATCGGAAGGAGTACCTTCCGACCTACGTCCTCAACTACGTCTACAACACACCGCCCAACAACTTCATCAAGATCGCCTCCCGGAGCCGCAGCACCGACGCCCTCTACGCCGAAGTCTGGGTGCCGTTCGCGGGGGCGAAGAAGAACTGGCCGTTACTGCGCCAGCTCGACTTCCAGGTGGCGGGGCGCCAGGAGCGGTTCAAGGTCGCCTCTGCCGTCGCGCTCTTCACGGGCACCGGCGAAATTCCCCGCTCCCGCTCCCGTTATTCCGCCTCCACGCCGACCTACGGCCTGCGCTACCGGCCGTTCCAGGAGGTGCTGCTGCGCGGAGCCTACGCCGTGGCCTTTCGCCCTCCCTCCTACAACCAGTCGGCGCCGTCGCTCTTGACGGCGACCTCGACCCGCATCACCGACCCCAAGCGCGGCAACGCCTCCACCACCGTCGCCTCCCAGGGCGGCACCAACCCCGACATCAAGCCCGAGTGGGCTTATGATCGGAGCGTCGGCCTCGTTTGGGAACCGAGGAAGCTGGCGGGCCTGCGGGTGTCCGTGGACTACTCGAAGATCAAGAAGAGGGACAACATCGCGACGCTGAACCCGCAGAACGTGATCAACTTCGAGGATTTTCTGCCCGGCCGCGTGGTGCGCGACCAGCCGGCCGCCGGCGATCCGTTTCCCGTTGGTCCCATCACCTCGGTCGACGCCCGGAGCATGAACCTCAACCGGGCGGTGACCGAGAGCTTCGATGCCTCGATCAACTACAGCCACCGCACGCGGGCCTGGGGCCTCTGGAATTTCTGGAGCCAGGCGACGTCGTGGCAGCACTACCAGGTGCAGGCGACCTTCAACGCCCCGCTGGTCGAGTACATCGGCACGCCGGGCTATGTGAAATTCAAAGCCAGCGCCGGCCTGAGCTGGGACTACAACCAATGGACTCTCGGCTGGTCGGTGCGCTACATCGACTCCACGCTCCAACGCATCGCCTACCTGGCGCCGCAGGGCTCCGATCACATCCCGAGCCAGCACTACCACGACGTGTTTGTCGCCCGCCGCTTCCCGCAGGCCACGACCCCCAATGCCGCCTGGTGGCGGCGCGCCCTCAGCCGCTCCGAACTGCAGGTGGGCGTGCAAAACGTGCTCAACACGACCCCTCCGTTCGACGCCTTCTACAGCCCCAATTATCTGATCAGCCGCTACGGCGATCCGCGGCTCGCCACGTACACGCTCACCGTGCGCAAGAATTTCTGAGGGGAGGGCGGCGCGGACAGTGAGAGGGAGGTGCCCGGATTGGGTCGACCGTGTGCTGGTTTCTCTCTCCCGCCCGGTGATTGTCTCTCGGCATTCCTCGGCGAAACGCGTGTCACGCCCGACCCCTCTCCAATTCCTCCGTTCACCCGTTTCGGGGGAAAGTGCTATTTGGTGCCCGAGGGGGGACTCGAACCCCCACGCTGTTAGGCACAGGCTTCTGAGACCTGCGTGTCTACCAATTCCACCACCCGGGCAACGAGCGGAGGGGCAAAAGACACAGCGCCCGCTCCCGGCGCAAGGAAATTGATTTTGCCGTCGCCGAACGGCTTCCTGGTTCCGGCGGGATTCGAGATAGTCGGGGTCAAGGCGGACCGCTTCGCTAAAATGTGCGATGGCCTTCTCCCTCCGACCCGCGAGGAGCTGCAATCCCCCAAGATTGTGATGGGCCCGGGCAAAACCGGGCTGCAGTCGCACCGCCGCCTCGCGCCCGGCGAAAAGATCCCCCGGCGACGCTCAATTTATCCGGCCGCTTGCGCCCCGGGGCTTTTCAACAGAATCGAGAGCCAATCCGCGACCCCTTCGGTGCGGTTCCTTTGGCTCGGCATGGTGCTGGTCCGCGGATCCCTCGCGTTCGGGCGCGGAAAAAGTCGTGCCGTGCGTTGCGGGAAGACTGATTGGGCCAGAACCCTGCCGACCGCCCTGCGGATCGATCGACCGGCGGATTATCCGGCGATTCGGCGGGTGAGGCGAGCTACTTCGCTGGGTCGAAGTATTTTTTCACGATCCACCCGGGCTGCCATTGGTCGGTTTTCCGTTCTTTGCCGGTGAGATCGATCTGCGGCGGCGGGGTGCTGCCTTCGTTGAGCACGAGGGTGTCGCCGACCTTTTGCTGCCAGGTCTTCATCGCGGCGGTGAGGCGGGCGATGTGCGCGGCGTGGGCGGGGTCGTCGTAGACCGAGCGCATTTCGTCGGGATCGGTTTGCAGGTCGAAGAGCTGGCTGAAGCCGAGCTTGGGGTAGCGGACGAGTTTCCAGCGTTCGTCGCGCACGGCGCGTTGCACCTGGATGTAGGGGAGGAAGACGGTGTCGCGGATCTGCTTTTTCGAGCCGTCCCACAGCGGGCGCAGGCTCTCGCCGAAAATGCCGGCGGGCGCGGGCACGCCGGTGAGTTCGCAGAGCGTCGGGAAAATATCGAGGAGGTAGGTGAAGGCCTCGGTGGACTTGCCCTTGGGGATGCCGGGGCCGGAGAGGATGAACGGCGTACGCATTGAGTGTTCGAAGATGCTTTGCTTGCCGAGCAAGCCGTGGCTGCCGAGGGCGAGGCCGTTGTCGGCGGCGTAGACGACGATCGTGTTGTCGGACAGGCCGCGGCGCTTGAGCGTCGCGAGCAGGTGGCCGATGCGGGCGTCCAGGTGCTCGATCATCGCGTAGTATTCGGCGAGTTGGTCGCGGATCATGGCCTCGGTGCGGGGCCAGGCGCCGAGGTTTTCGTCGCGACCGCCGCTCATCGCGCCGTTGTCGAAGGGGAGCTGCGGCTGGAAGTTTTTCGGGAGTGGCGGGCGGGAGGTGTAGTTGGCGGGAAAGCCCGGCGGCGGCTGGCGCGGGTCATGCGGGGCCGTCAGGGCGATGTAACAGAAAAACGGTTTCGCGCCCGCGGCGGTGTCGTGGCGCTCGAGGAAGCGGATCGCGGCGTCGACGAAGAGATCGGTGGAGAATTTTTCGCCGGTGCGGGGGCCGATCATTTTTCCGTCGGGGCTGCGGTCGTGGATCGGCACTTTTTCGTGATCGGACATGCCGCCAAACATCACGGCCTCACCCTGCTGGAAGGAGCGGAGCCACGAGGGCTGGCCGTTGTGCCACTTGCCAGTGCCAAAGGTGGTGTAGCCGTTTTCGCCGAGCAGTTCGCCCATGAGTTTCTCGCCGGCGAGCGTCTGCGTGTTCATCGCGAACCACGTCTTGCCGGTATGCAGCATGGCGCGGCTGGGCACGCAGACGGCGCCGCTGTTGCCGCCCATGACGTAGTTGCGGCGGAAACTCACGCCGGCGCGCGCGAGGCCGTCGATAACGGGGGTCTTGATGTGCGGGTTGCCGTGGGCGGCGATGGTGTCGGCGCGCTGGTCGTCGGCGAAGAGGAAGAGGATGTTTTTCCGCGTCTCGGCCGTCGCGGGCGATGACGCGGCAAGGGTGACGGCGGCGAGCAGGAGCAGGGCGGTGAATTGTTTCATACAGGGATCAGGGTCGCCGGGTCACCGCTGCGTTTCAACCACATCATCGCGGTCAAGGATGGTTTTCAGGCGGGCGTGGATGGGGTGCAGTGCGGCCGTCATCTGCGCGGTCGCCAGCGGATTTCTTTCGAGCGAGTCGTGCTCGACGTCGAAAAACCGGCCATCCGGGTGGAGTTTGGAGCGCAGGGTGCGGGCGTATTTTTTGGCCTTCGCCGTGGTGCCGAACAGCGCGGCCAGCAGCAACACCCGCCCCACTACACCCCGCAGATGGAAACGGGTGTTCACGCTCAGCAGCTGTAGCCCCCGCCGAGCGCGATGATGCGGCCTGCCAATGCAGGACAAGGGCGTGGAGACGCCGGGCTTATTCTGCGACGAGGCGCGCTGGGTTACGGTCGGCGGGTGGCGATTGCCGCGATGGTTGCCGGCGAGCGGCACTCCGGAGGTTTTGACTGCTACGGGAATTCGGAGGCGATGACGGCCCGGCGCGGCGGGGGAAAATCAGTTCTTGGCCTTCTGCTTCGCCTTTCGGGCGGGCGCTTCGGATGGCGGCGTGAGGCCATCTTGCGGCTGGTTCCAGAGGCGCCACGGATCGTCGAGGCGGCGCATTTCGGCGAGGAGCAACGCCTCCAGCTCGGCGAGTTTCGCGGCGTGGCGCGGATCGGCGGCGAGGTTGCGCTGGTGGGCGGCGGGCTTGGCGCCGGTGAGCGACACGAGCGCGGGAACGTGGTGCTGCTCGAGGAATTCGTGCGGATTCTCCCGGAGGTTGAAGAGCTGCGTTTCGCGCACGCTGCCCTCCAGCACGTCGAACTTCACGAGTTTCCAGTCGCCCTGTTTGACGCTGCGCATGCCGGGCTTGGTGCCGCCGTTGTAAACGCCGTAGAGCGTGTCGCGCACGGCGGGTTTTTTGCCTTCGAGCACGGGCCGGAGGCTCAGGCCTTCGTTGCTCGCGGGGGCGGCGATGCCGGCGAAGTCGCAGAGCGTGGCGAGCACATCGCTCAGGTAGGCGTTACCCTCGGCGCGCGTGCCGGGTTTGATGCCGGGCCCCTTGGCGAGGAAGGGGACGCGCCACGTGTGCTGGTAGAGATTTTGTTTCCCTTGCAGACCGTGGCGACCGATGGCCATGCCGTGGTCGGCCGTGTAGAAGATGTAGGTATGGTCGAGTTCGCCCGTGGCCTCGAGCTTGGCGAGGACGCGCCCGATCTGGACGTCGATCGCTTCGGAGCAGGCCAATTGGCGGCCGATCTCGTTGCGGATCGTGCGCTCGTCGCGCCGCTCCCAGACGCCGCTCACGGCCACTTCGTCGCGCAGATCGGGATGGCCGTGCGCAAACGGATGGGCCGGCAGATAGTTTTCGGGCAACGCCGGTTGCTTCGTGTGCGCGGGCGGAGGTGCGGTGCGGTCGGTGTGGTTGGTCGCGCCGTATCGCGCGAGCAGTTCGGGTTTGCCGTCGCGGGTGTCGTGGGGATGGGAGAAGCCAAAATAGATCAGAAAGGGATCGCGATTCCGCGTGGCCTCGCGGTTTTGGAGATATGCGAGGACCTGTTCGCCGTGCCAGGCGCTGCCGGTTTCGTCGGTGCCGCCGCGTTTGGTGGCGTCCTTGCGCACCGTGAAGAGCTGGTTGGCCGCCTCGTAGCTGTTGCCCAGCTTGCAGGTGCGCATGGTGGCGTAGCCGGCGCGATTGAAGACGGCGGGGATGGTGTTCTGCTCGAGATTGGGCGGGCAGAGCGCGCGTGCGCCCGGACCGATCGGCAGGTGCCAGACGCTGCGCCCGCTCATGATCATGTGCCGCGACGGCGTGCAGACTGCGCCGCTGAACGAGCCCATGTGATACGCGCCGTCGAGCACCATGCCCTGTGCGGCGAGGCGATCGAGATGCGGCGAGTGCAGCGGGGATTTCGGATTGTAGGCCTTCAGGTCGAACGGCGACTGATCGTCGACGAGGATGAACAGGATGTTGGGCCGGCGTGGCCCGGCGGCGGCGGCGGCGGAGAGGGGGAGAAGGAGGGAAAGAGAGACGAGGAAAAGGGAGCGGATGGGGAGCATGAGAGGAAGACGGGGGAGCGGAGGGGTGTGGACGAGAGTGGGGCGCGTGCTCAAGGTCGACAACCGTCGCAGCCGCTGGTAGAACCATTCCACGTTTGCAGACGTCGTGATCGGTGGCGTGTCGGGATTGCGCCCGTGGGCGGACGATACCCTCGAAGGGTGGCCGTTGTTATCCCAACGCGGCAACCGCATCCAGCTCATGCGACCGGCGGTACTCGCGCGGCGAGCAACCACAGGCCCGGCGAAACGCATCGTTAAACCGACTGATCGAGAGAAAGCCGGACTGAAAGGCGATCTCGGTGACCGTCTGCTCCGCGGTGGCGAGCAGGCGTTGGGCGTGGGAAATCCGGTGTTGGGTCAGGTAGCTAATCAAGGTCGTGCCGAACGATTTTTGAAACAGGTTCATCGCGTAGTTGGGGTGCAGCTTCACCGCCGCTCCGATTTGCTCGACCGTAAGCCTTTGCGTGTAGTTTTGCGCAATGAAGCAGGCCATCTGTTCGACCTTGTTCAGGCCCACGTCAGAGATCGTTGTGAGGCGTTCCCGCCGGCGGCGCGAGTTCGGCCGGCTCGGGATGTTGAGCGCCAGTCGGATCAGGCGGGCCTGCATCTCCAACAGCACGGGGCGCTCGAGTTCCGGGGCTTTCTTCTGCAAATCGTCCTCCCAGTGCATCAGGAGCTGCGTGTCCGAATCCGCCCGCGCGTCGGTCGGCTCGCTCACGAGGCGTCCCTGCAGCATCGGCTGCACAAAATTTTCCGGCAGCCGCCACTGGAGGAAACACTGCAGCGGAATCGTCGCGACGTAGTAGGCGGGCTCGTCTCCAAAAGCGATGACCTGGTGCGGAATCGCCGCCCAGAACACGCTCAGTTTTCCCGCCTCCACAACCGTCTTTGCGCCGCCGAGCAGATACGTGACCGTGCCGGATTCGAGGAAGTTGAGCTCCACTTCGTTGTGGTGATCCGGCCGCCGCATCGGCGAGGGCCGCCAGTGCACGCACGTCAGGCCATAGGGCGCAAAGTCGGGGCGGTTCGGATCGAAGGAGACCGGGGGATTTTTTTGGGACACGAAAACCACCTTAGAATGCAGGGATTAAAATCCAGAAACGCGGAAGACTGCCAGCAAAAACATGTGCTACGGTGCGGATGGCGTCTCAGCCATCCGTCGCGGTCACCACGACCCGGCGGCACTCCCCAACCCTTATGATCATGCACGTCCTCCTGAATATTCGTAACCGAATGAGATCCTCCCTGCTCACCGGTCTGTCGGCCTTCGTCGCGGCCGCGGCAATTCTCTCGCTTTCGCCCCATGCCGGGTTTGGACAGACTTCCGGCACCGGCATCATCGTCGGCTCCGTGTCGAACGAATCGACCCGGAAGGTTTTGGAGCGGGCCACCGTGACGGTCGCGGGCACGAACCTGTCGGCGCTCACCGCGGCCGACGGCAGTTTCCGCCTCGTGGGCGTGCCCGCCGGAGCGCACACGCTGCAGATTGGCTACGCCGGCCTCGCCGGTTCGGTCATGAAGTTCATCTCGATTCTGTTTCTCGGCGCGCTGGGATTGATGGTTCGCGGCGTAGAGGCGTCGACCGCAGCTGTGCCCGCGGCGATCGTCCGCAGCGAATTCGTCAACGACCGTGCGTCGTATCCGGAGTGTCGTGCATCGACTGTCGTCGAGCTGGCGCCGGGCCGGCTCGCGGCGGCGTGGTTCGGAGGCAGGAAGGTACGGAATCCGGATGTCGGCGTCTGGTTCGCGCGCCAGGAAGCCGGACGCTGGCGCACGGCCGTCGAGGTGGCCAACGGCGTGCCGGCGTCCGGCCCGCGAATGCCGACCTGGAATCCCGCCGTGATTCAGACGGCCGACGGCCGGGTGCACGTGACGTCCACGTGGAACTGGAAGATGATCAAACCGGTGGTGCTGGACCCGGCGAATTTGGAGGCAAGAAATTAGATTTCCCTCCGGGGGACGGTAGCGCCACACTGCCGGTTCCCATGAAGAAAGACGCCATCCTCGCCAAGATTAAGGCAGAGAAAGTCATCTCGCTGATCCGGGCCGATTCGCCGGACGGCCTGCTCGATTGCGCCCGGGCGCTCGCCGCAGGCGGCCTCACGAGCATCGAGCTCACGATGACGACGCCCGGGGCCATCCGCCTGCTGGAAAAGGCCACGGCGGAACTTCCCGATTTTCTCTTCGGCCTCGGCACGGTGCTCGACGCCGAGACCGCCCGCATCGGCATCCTCGCGGGGGCGAAGTTCATCGTCACGCCAGCCCTCCGGCCCGACGTCATCACGCTCTGCCGGCGCTACAGCGTGCCGGTTTTCTGCGGCGCATTTACGCCCACGGAGATCGTCAATGCGTGGGAAGCCGGTGCGGATGCGGCGAAGGTTTTTCCCGCCGAATTTTTCGGCCCGGGCTACATCAAGTCCGTGAAAGGGCCGCTGCCGCACGTCGAGATGGTGCCGACGGGCGGAGTGAACGAAAACAACGTCGGCGAATTTCTCAAAGCGGGCGCGTTTGCCACCGCCGCCGGGAGTTCCCTGGTCGAGGCCAAGGCGTTCAAGGAAAAGAACTGGGCGGCGATCACCGCGAAGGCGAAGGCCTTCGTCGCGGCCGTGGCCGCCGCGAAGTAACGGCTGCCCGCATTGGCGTTCCGTGTCATGGCCCGCCCGCCCGCCTGCGTGGTGTTCGTGGCCCGCACGCATGGCGTCGTGGGGCTGGTGATCGGCGTTTCAATTCTCCTGTTGCATGCCTTGACCCGCAATCTCCGGGGCATCGAGTTTGGCGCGCCGACGTATTGTTCAACCGGGGGTTTGGCGGCGTTTTACCTGCTAACGGCCGGGCTGGTCTGGCAGGGCGCGCCGTTCGGGCGGCTGTGCGCCCGGCTCTGCGCGTTGCTCTATTTGCCGCGGCCGGACTTCGGTTCCCGCGTTTGGCACGCGATGGATTCCGTGGAATTCCAGGCGCACTTCAAGCGCGGCTCGAGGGCTCGTTGAGGAATTTCGCGATGTCGGGCAGTTCCTTGAGCCGCCGGCCGCCGGTGTTCCGGGCAAAGTAGGGATCCTCCTCGGGCTGGGCCTCGATTTCCTCGTGGCCGTCGCCGGATTCCTCCTGCTCGTCGATCTCCTCGCCCTCGGCGTTGGTGAAGATCCAATCCTGCTCCTCGTCGAAATAATGCGACATCCGGCGCGGCTGGGGCTCGAGGACGAGCGCGGGATTTTTCAGGCGGCCGCCCTTCACGTATTCAAAAATGCAGGGGAAGTACTGTTTCTTGAAGTGCAGGAGGAAATCGCTGAGCCACTTGTTGGCGACGCCCTCGCGGCGGTTGAGCAGCACGATGTCGGAAAAATGGATGCACGCCTCGAACCAGGCGAGCAGGGGAGGGTGTTGCGCCGCGAACTGGACGTTGACCACGCACAGCACGTGCGCGAGCTGCCCGCCCTGCGCCTCGAGCCACGGCTTGAACACCTCGATCTGATCCACGGCATTGCGGGCGCCGTCCGTCACGAAAAACACCCGCGTGGCGCCGGCTGGCAGCTTTCCGCTGATCGCGCCGTCCAGCCACTCCCAGTGGCTCACCCGCGGCAACGTGGCGTCGAGCGCGTGTGCCACCCCGCCCGCCGGCAACATCACCGCCGGGACCTCGGATTCGTCGAGCCCGCCCTCGATCAAATCGGCCACGATTTCGCGGCGACCGGAGCCGGCGGCCCCGAGGATCAGGTAGACGAACGGTTTTTCAGTGGGAGTCACGGGGCCCAACGAAAACGAAAACCAGCCGGGGGACAAAAGATTTTGTATCTTTCCGAGTCCCGATTCTTGCCGCCGGCCTGGTTCCTTCGCTCGGCCACATCGGCGCGGGCGGTCGTTTCGATCAAACCCGCTCCGACTTGTTCGGCATCCTGCTCTCGATAATCTCTTTCCAACCAATCCATTTGGCAGGAAAATAAAGAACCTCCCACAGATTCAGAAAGGCCACAGATGCTGAGGCAGAAGGTCGACCATCTGCGGTCTTTCTGAATCTGCGGGAGGCTTCGTCCGGAGATTTCGCAGCGCGGCTCAGGGCCGCAACCAGCCTGCGGCGGGCAAGCGAAACTTGAACTCCAAGCCATGCCTCCCGCTGCTTTTTCCGATCTCCGTGCCCTCTGTGTCTCCGTGGTTCAATTCCAATTGCCGAATTAAGGTTGATACGAGCAGCTGAATTCGGCGGCAATCCGCCGATCAGAACTTGAAAATCAGATTCTGCGCGGCGTGCCGCATCCAGTGGTCGACCAGCACGAGGGCCGTCATCGCCTCGACGATGGGCACGGCGCGGGGAACCACACACGCGTCGTGGCGCCCCCGGCCGATCAATTCGGTCGCGGCGCCGTGCACATCGACGGTGGCCTGGGGCTGCAAAATCGTCGCGGTCGGTTTGAAGGCGACGCGAAACACGATTTCCTCGCCGTTGCTGATGCCGCCCTGCGAGCCGCCGCTGCGATTGGTGCGGGTGCGCACCCGACCATCGCGCGACTCGAAGGCGTCGTTGTGGGCGCTGCCGAGCAGGCGGGCGCCCGCGAAGCCGCTGCCGATCTCGAAGCCCTTGGTGGCGGGAAGGGAAAGCATGGCCTTGGCGAGGTCGGCCTCCAGACGGTCGAAAACGGGTTCACCCAGCCCGGCCGGCAGGCCGCGCACGCGGCATTCGATGACGCCGCCCACGGAGTCGCCCTGGCTGCGCACGGCCTTGATCCGCTCGATCATTTTCTCCGCGCTGGCCGGATGCGGGCAGCGTACGGCGGTGGCCTCGACTTCGGCCAGGGTGGGAAAGGTCTCCAGCTCCTCCGCCGGAACAGCGATGTCGTGCACCTGGGTGAGATAGGCGCGGATTTCCACTCCCCCGCCCAGGGTGAGAATCTTCCGGGCAATCGCCCCGGCGGCCACCCGGCCCACGGTCTCGCGCGCCGAACTGCGCCCGCCGCCGCGGTGATCGCGCAGCCCGAACTTCGCTTGATAGGTGAAATCGGCATGCGAAGGGCGGAACTTGTCCCGCATCTCATCGTAAGCGCCCGGCCTCTGGTCGGCATTGCGCACGAGGAGGGAGATCGGTGTGCCGGTGGTCCGCCCTTCGAACACGCCCGAGAGGATTTCCACGCGATCCTCCTCTTTTCGCGGCGTGACGATGTCGCTCTGCCCCGGCCGGCGGCGGTCGAGCTCGACCTGGATATCCGCGCCTTCGAGCGGTAGCCGTGGCGGGCAGCCGTCGACCACCGCGCCGACGGCCGGGCCATGGCTCTCGCCCCAGGTGGTGACGGTGAAGAGTTTTCCGAACGTGTTCGGCATAGGTTTTGCCGAGCAAAAACCTTATTCGTATTTTGCGAAGCAAAATACGCCGGCAACTTTTTCGACATTTTGCCGTCCCAGTACTTCGCACAAGACCGTTTACAATGAACGGGCTTTGGCTTCTACTCTTCGCCCTTGCGCGTCCGTCCGCCTTTCCAATTTGCCGCCTTCCGCATGATTTTCCGTCCTGCCCACTTTTCGATCGTCCTCATCTCGTTGACCGTGGGGCTGCAGTCATTTGCCCAAAATCCCCCGACCACACCGGCCGGAGCGGCCAGCCCGCCGGCGCCCGGTCGCCCGGAAGAGGAGATGGTGCAGCTCATGTTGCCTGATGCGGACATCGATACCGTGCTCACGGCGCTGGAGATGTACACCGGCCGCATCATCCTACGGCCGCAGCAGCTTACGACCGCCACGTATAATCTAAAGATCAAGAAGCCGATTCCAAAATCGGAGGCCATTCTTGCCATCGAGACCGTGCTGGCGCTCAACGGCGTGGGTGTGTCACCGCTGGGCGAGAAATTTCTCAAGGTCATCAACCTCCAGATGGTCCGGCAAGAGGCTCCCGAGATGATCGCCGGTTCGGCCTTCGACCAACCGGCGACAGGAAAAGCGGCGACGAAACTATTCCAGCTCGAATTCGCGCGCGCCCAGGAGGTCGCACCGCTGTTGGGCGGCATGTTGAACGCGCTCTACGGCGGCCCCATCATGCTGCAGACGGCCAACGCCCTGCTCATCACGGACAGCGTGAGCAACCTGCAGCGGGTCGAACTCCTCCTGCAGCAGGTTGACCGGCCGTCCATCGCCGGGTTGAAGACGAAATTTTACCAATTGAAGGGAGGCTCCAAGGCGAGCGACCTCGTGAACAAGCTTCGCGGCATCCTCACCGGCACTCTCGTGCAGCAGTTGGGCACCGCCACGTCGTACAGCGCCGACGATCGCACCAACCAGATCATTCTCGTCACCGATCCCCGGCAGTACGCGTTCTTCGATGATTTGATCGATCGCCTCGACCGAACGGCGGACCCGAATACCCGCAACGACGTCGTGTACCTCAAGCATGCCAAGGCCGTCGATGTGGTGAACGTGCTGAGCAAGATCATCTCCGGTCAAACGACCGCGCTGCAGCGCCAGGGCTCCGGCTCGGTCAAGCCCGGCCAGGTGGCGCCCCTGCCGATGCCCGGCGCTCCGGTGCAGCCGGGCGTACCCACGGTGGTCTCCGCCAACAGCGCCGCCTCCGACGGTTCCAACGAATTCAGTTCGCTCCTGACCGTCGTCAACGACGACCGCAGCAACTCGGTGGTCATGTTTGGCACGGCCGACGATATGCGGCTCGTCCGGCAGCTGATCGAGAAGCTCGACATCACGCTCGCGCAGGTGCGCATCGAGGTCGTCATCGCCGAGGTCACGCTCGACGATCAACATGCTTCCGGCATCAGCGCGCTGGGCCTCAAACTCGATGGCGACAAACTCATCGGGTTCTCCGGCTCAACCGTCGGCGCGGGCGCGACGGCGGGCACGGTGACGCGACCGGGCGGCACGGCCACCATCACCGGGCGATGGGATTTGGCGGCGGATCTGGCCATCAGCACCACGCCGCGCACGCGCAACAACGCCATCACGACCGTGCCCACGATCGTCACGAGCCACGGCAAGCAGGCCAAGTTCTTCAACGGCGAGACCCGCCCGGTTGTAACTGGCACGATCCAATCCGCCGCCGGCGTCAGTACCGGGCTCGCGTCGAGCTCGACCGTCACCCAACAGCAAATCGGCACGACGTTGACGGTGACGCCCTTCATCGGGATCGATGGCTCGGTGCAGCTCGACATGGTGCAGGCGGTCGAGGACGTCGTTGGCGAGGTGCTCGTGGACCAAAACAAGCAGTACATCATCGGAAAAAGGGAATCGACCAACTACGTTTCGGCGAAATCGGGCGACATCATCGTGATCAGCGGTTTTCGGAAGGACTCAAGTTTGAAGAGCTCCAGCCGGCTCGGCCCGATTCCCTTCCTCGGCGATCTGTTGGGGTCGCGGTCGCGGGGCCGGACGGTCTCGGAGCTGATTTTTTTCCTGCGCCCGACCGTGCTCACCAATTCGCCCGTCATCGACAACGCGGATGCGCTCAAGCGGATCGAGCGGTGGCCGTCGCGGGATGAGATCAAGCGCGAGCTCGACCCGAATTACGTGGCGCCGCCGAAAACGGTGTTGGAAAAGCTCCTCCCGAAGTGACCGCGCCCAGCCCGCGAACGCTCCGTGCCGTCGTCATCGAGGACGATGGGGTTTTTCGGCAATTGCTGGTCTTGGCGCTTGGCAAGTTGCCGAACCTGCAGGTCGTGGGTCAATTCGAGCAAGGCACGCCGGGCCTCGAATTCTGCCGGCGGGAAAGACCCGATCTCGTCATCATCGATCTGTTGCTGCCGGATATCAGCGGCATGGAGATTGTGCGCGAAGTCCGGCACTCCATGCCGGAAACGAAGATTCTCGTGATCACGGGCAGCGCCGAGGACCGGCTGCCGGCCAACCTGCTCGCGCTGGGCGTGAGCGGCTATGTGGACAAGTCCGAGTCGATCGATTTGATCGTGCGGGCGGTGCAGTCGGTGTCGAGTGGGGGCCTGTTGTTCGCGTCCCGAGTGCAAGGCGCGACGCTGACCCCGCTGGAAACGCTGCCGGCCCCGCTCGCCGGGCTGATCACCGAGGAGCAACGTCAGGCCGTCAGCGAAGCGCCGCGCGAAAAGCGGCTCGAGACTCTGGCGCTCGCGCTCGCCCGCCCCGAAGGCGAGGTGCTGGTGAAACTCGCCGCCGCCGCCGGGCTCGATGTGGCCAGCAACCTCGAAACCGATCCGGAGGCGCGGGGGCTGCTCCCGCCGCGGCTCGTCCATGAGTTTCAGATTATTCCGATTAAGTTTGGTCTGGCGGGCAGCGCGCCGCCGCACCCGGTGCCGCTGGCGGCGCAGCCGTTGCACATTGCGACAGCCTGGCTGCCCGACGCAACCATGGCCGACTGGCTGCGCACGTTTTCGCCGCGCCCGCTCGTCTGGCACCTCGCGGTGCCGGAGCGCATTCACCAGCTGATCATCGAAAATTTTGGCGTGGGCTCCGGCTCGCTGGATGACAGTGACGACAGCTACGTCGCCCCCGAGGCGCAAAAGGAGGCGGAGGAGGTCGTCGATGAGGATGCCGCCGTCGTGCGCTTCGTGACCGATGTCATTTCGCAGGCGATCGAGGATCAGGCGACGGACATCCATTTCGAGCCGCAGGAGGGCCAGTTGCGGATCCGCTATCGCGTCGACGGCCTGCTCGTGCCCGTGCCGGTGCCGGAGAACCTGCTGCGCTTCCAGGATGCGATCATCTCGCGGCTGAAAATCATGGCGCGGATGAATATTTCGGAAAAGCGCCTGCCCCAGGATGGTCGGATCAACTTCAAGGCGGGCGGGGTGACGCTGGACATCCGTGTCTCCACGGTCCCGACGATTTACGCCGAGTCGATTTCGCTGCGCCTCCTCAATCAAAAGAAAGAGGCGTACTCGATGGACCGGCTCGGGATGAGCGCGGCGGAACAGGCCCAGATCACCCACATTCTCGATTATCCGCACGGCATCGTGCTGGTCACGGGACCGACGGGCTCGGGCAAGAGCACCTCGCTCAACGCGTTTCTGCGGAAGATCAATTCGACGGATCTGCGCATCATCACCATCGAGGATCCGATCGAATACGAGGTGCCCGGGGTGAACCAGATGCAGGTGCGTCCCGAGATCGGTCTCACGTTTGCGGACGCGCTCCGGCACGTCCTGCGCCAGGATCCCGACGTGATC
>SXGU01089787.1_pt1 | contig 31378 bp, 28 predicted proteins | sample 3174531 | NCBI WGS metagenome assembly SXGU01 (sample SAMN11356863, study PRJNA531348) | freshwater metagenome | isolation source: freshwater sample F1-140 | place: China: Fuxian Lake, Yuxi | collected 2017-12-25 | reverse complement strand
CTAAAAATTCACCAATCCGCTTTTGAAACCTTGCCAAAGCGCAAAGTTCTAAAGCGTATCGTTTGAAATTGGTCAATATTGGAGTTTAACCTGCGTTAGGGAGCAGCCATGGGAACTTCCAATTTGCCAGACTTTTACTCCGGCTGGGCCGAGGCACAATTCCAAACTATGACTCCACTTCCATCATTGACTACAGTCACGCACCCCGAAAATTTCCCAGTGGCCTCTTTTTTGTGTCCGCCGGCCTTGCGCTCGCCTATTGCAGCCATTTACCACTTTGCCCGAACCGCAGATGACATGGCAGATGAGGGCGACGCGCCTGCCGCCCAACGCCTCAGCGACTTGGCCGCTTACCGGGATGCGTTGCGCTTGGCAAACCAAGGCCACGTGAACCCAGATAACCCTTGGGCTTGGATTTTTGGGCCTCTAGCGAACACAGTCCAGAATTTCGAACTACCGGTTCAACTGCTACACGACCTCTTAGACGCTTTTGTTCAAGACGTTGAAAAAACGCGGGACTTCCAAGGCTATGCCGATACGGCTGAATTACGAGATTACTGCCGCCGCTCAGCCAATCCGGTGGGGCGCTTATTGCTGCACCTCTACGGATTAAGCGACGAAACTTCACTAGTGCAAAGCGATGGTGTTTGTACCGCGCTACAGCTCATCAATTTTTTACAAGACCCAAGCCGCGATTTGCCCCGGGGGCGGTGTTACTTTCCTAAAGATGCGATGGAGACGCTGCGGTTGCGATATGACAATTTATCGTCTTTCGCTGGAACAAGCGCAGCCAACGCATTGGTCGTGCAAAGTTGCCAAGCCACTCGCCACCTCATGCAGTCGTCCGTCGCATTGGTTCACCGTATTCCTGGGCGGGCCGGGTGGGAACTTCGCTTTGTGATTCAAGGCGCACTGCGGGTTTTAGACAAAGTAGAGGGCCTACAAAGCCAGGTTTTCAAACAGCGACCGCGCTTGCGTTGGTGGGATGCGCCAATCATTGTTTGGCGAGTTTTGCGAATGACAGATACAGCGACAATACGCCAATGACGCCCGAAGAATACGTTCAAGAAAAAGCCGCTGCTTCGGGCAGCAGTTTTTATTACGCGTTTTTATTTCTTCCCGCTCCGCGCAGGGCAGCGATTACCGCCTTTTATGCTTTTTGCCGTGAGGTCGATGACGTGGTGGACGACGCGGTGGACTCCGGCGTGGCCGCCACCAAACTGACGTGGTGGGTCAGCGAAGTAGACAAATCTTTTGCAGGTACTCCCAGCCACCCTGTGATGCGAGCGCTGATGCCCCTCGCAGTAATTTACGGGATCACGCAAAACCATCTGCTCAGCGTCATTCAAGGCTGCCAGATGGATTTAGAACAAACCCGCTACCTTGACTACCCCAACCTGCAGCGCTATTGCCACCTTGTGGCTGGCGTGGTGGGGGAAGTGGCCGCGCTGATTTTTGGGCAAACCCAAGAAGAAACGACCCGCTACGCCCACGCTTTAGGCCAAGCTTTTCAACTCACCAACATCATTCGCGACGTGGGCGAAGATGCGCTTCGGGGCCGTATTTATTTGCCGATGAGCGACCTTCAGAAATTCGACGTCAAAGCCCATGAAATACTCAAGCGCACCTATTCAGACCGCTTTAGCGCCCTGATGGCCTACCAGGCCCAACGGGCCCACCAACTCTACGACGAAGCGCTGGCCTTGCTACCCGACGAAGACCGTCGTGCCCAAAAGCCCGGCTTGATGATGGCGAGTATTTACCGAACGCTGCTTCGAGAAATTGAAACTGAAAAATTTCAAGTCTTGAACCAACGCGTTCGACTCACACCACTGCGAAAACTTTGGCTGGCTTGGAAAGTCCAAGCGTTGGGGCGACTTTGAGCGCAAAAAAAATTGCCGTCGTTGGGGCGGGTTGGTCGGGCTTGACCGCCGCGGTGAGCGCGTGTGAGGCCGGCCACCGCGTCAGCGTTTTCGAGGCCTCTCGAAGTTTAGGCGGTCGCGCTCGAGGCCTGTTAGGCAACGATTTGTACGCTGCGGTTGGCGAGTCCGTCCCGATGGACAACGGCCAACACATCTTGATCGGCGCCTACCGACAAACCTTGGAGATCATGCGTACCGTGGGCATCGATCCCGACGAGGTACTTCTTCGTCGGCCCCTTCGACTGCAGTTTCCAGAAGGTGACGGCATCGCCCTGCCCAATTGGCCCGCGCCTTGGAATTTTTTAGCTGGCGTTTTGTTGGCTAAGGGATGGAGCTGGAGCGATAAATGGTCACTCCTTGGCACCGTTCGAAAATGGAAGCGCAAAGGCTTTCAGTGTGAGTCCTTCGCTACCGTGGCAGACCTGTTCGCCGGGATCAACACCGAGGTAGTAGAAAGTCTCTTAACCCCGCTGTGTATTTCTGCGCTCAATACCCCGCCCAACGCGGCCAGCGGCTCTGTTTTTTTACACGTCTTAAAAGAAACACTGGCCGCTTCCACTAGTTCAAGTTCAAGCCATAGCAACGCTAGGCCGAGCGATCTGCTCTTGCCCACGGTCGACCTCTCCGCCCTGTTTCCCAATGTCGCAGTCGATTGGCTTCGTGATAACGGCGCAAGCGTTCATCTTGGGTCTCGATGCGAAGCGCCACGTTGGTCGGCAGGAAAATGGCACATCCTTGACCAAGCATTTGACGCCGTCATTTGGGCCACCTCCGCCCCCCACGCCATTCAAGCGTTGGGCGACTACGCGCTCACTGCGCCGACCAACGTTGCAACCTACTTAAACCGGTGGCTAAAACCTGCCCGGGCCATCCCTTACCAAGCCATCGCCACTGTGTACGCTTTTGCCCCCGGTCTCCAACTGCCCCAACCCATGTTGGCCCTGCGCAGCAGCCCCCAAGCCCCAGCCCAGTTTGTGTTTGACCGCGGCCAGCTCGGCGGCCCCGAAGGCATGTTGGCTTTTGTGGTGAGCGCAAGCCAGGGCAGCCGCGAAGAACTTCAGGCCCAAGTGTTAGCGCAAGCGCACAACCAATTAGAAGAATTCTTAAACGGCCAAACACTCACTGCGCTGCAAACCGTCGTTGAAAAGCAAGCGACTTTTTCCTGTACCCCGCGCTTGGTCCGTCCTCCCCAACGTATTGCCCCCGGTTTCCTAGCCTGTGGCGATTACATCTACGCCCCCTTTCCCGCCACACTCGAAGGCGCGGTTCGCAGCGGCATGATGGCGGCTTTGGCGCTTGAAGATGTGGATGGGTTTCATTGGAAACCTTAGTTGTGAGATGCGATCAGCGGGAAATCCCCACTAGACCTTAGGGAACCAACTGTTAGGCTGGCTACCTTCCAATTTCATCCGAACTCCGGAAAGCCGACTATGAAACTCGCTCTTAAATTACTCGCCTTGCTTATCGCGCTGTTGGCAGCTGCCGGGGCTTGGTATGTGTACATCAAACAACCGGTTCGCGACGGGGTCTTTGGCCTTCAAGGTTTGTCTGCAAGTGTGAGCGTTCAGTATGACGAGCGCGGGGTTCCGCATATTCAAGGGGACAACGAGGCCGATGTGTACCGTGTCTTAGGTTACGTGCACGCGCAAGACCGCTTGTTTCAATTTGAGATGGTGCGCCGCCTTGCCAAGGGCGAGTTGGCCGAAATTTTGGGGCCCAAATTGTTAGACACCGACCGTTTGTTTCGCACCCTTGGGATTCGCGAACACGCGCAGTCGGTTGCCAAAATGATGGACACATCAACGCCTGCCAGCAAAGCCTTGCTTGCCTACTTAGACGGTGTTAACCAATACCAAGCCAGCCACCGCTCGCCGATGGAGTTTGATATTTTGGGTATCCCCAAACGTGACTTCACCCCGGAGGACACACTCGCGGTGTCGGGCTATTTGGCTTATAGTTTTGCGGCAGCTTTTAAAACCGAGCCGGTGATGACGATGATTCGGGACCAGTTGGGGCCCAACTACCTCAAGGCGTTTGACCTGGACTGGAAGCCCCAAGGTGCTGCGGCGCTGGCTCGTGAAAAAACCTCCCTTAATACCAAGGATTGGAAAGCATTAGGCGAACTCTCTGCTTTGAGCCAAGCGGCTTTAGATAACGCGGGTGTCCCAACGTTGGAAGGCAGCAATGCCTGGGTGATTGCAGGAAGCCACACCGCGAGCGGAAAACCGATGCTCGCGGGTGACCCGCATATTGGCTACTCCGCGCCTGCCGTTTGGTACGAAGCCCACTTAAGTAGCCCCGGATTTTCTTTGTACGGTCATTACCAAGCCTTAAACCCCGTGGCTTTGTTGGGGCACAACGCAGAGTTCGGTTGGAGTCTGACGATGTTTCAAAACGACGATATCGATTTGATTGCTGAAAAGGTCAACCCCGCCAATCCCAAGCAAGTGTGGTTTAAGGGCCAATGGGTTGACTTGAAAGAACGCACCGAGACCATCAACGTCAAAGGCCAAGCGCCTGTCACTTTGAACCTGCGCCGCTCGCCGCACGGCCCTCTAATTAACGACGCGTTTAAAGACAGCTTAGGGACCACACCGATTGCGATGTGGTGGGCATTTTTAGAAACTGAAAATCCAGTCTTAGACGCGTTTTACGAACTCAACCGCGCCAACACACGCGACAAAGCCCGAAGTGCGGCGAGCAAAATTCATGCGCCCGGTTTGAACGTGGTGTGGGCTAACGCCCAAGGCGATATCGGTTGGTGGGCCGCGGCCAAACTGCCGATTCGCCCAGCCGGGGTTCAGCCCACATTTATTTTGGATAGCGCCAAAGGCGAAGCCGAGAAACTCGGCTTTTCCGCGTTTAGTGACAACCCCCAAGAAGAAAATCCAAACCGTGGCTATATTGTTTCTGCCAATTTTCAACCGGCCTCCAAGCTGCCGGTTGCGGGTTACTTTAATTTGTCAGATCGCGGTCAACGCTTAAACCAGTTACTCCAAACCCCGGGTAAAAAATGGGATACAGCCGCAACCCAAACCTTGCAGCTTGATGTTCAAACCCCCTACGCAAAGCGCGTTCTGAAAAGCCTATTACCCGTTTTGGACGCCGTGGTTCAGGACGCCGATGGGCGAGTGTTGGTAGAGGGTCTGCGAACCTGGAATGATGATTTTTCACAAGACAACGTAGCTCCCACCGTATTTAGCCAGTTGCTTTATGAATTAGCCCATAGCGCGATGGCCGACGAATTAGGCGAAGGCCCGTTCAAAGCGCTCCTGCGAACCCGCACACTTGACAGCGCCCTGCCCCGACTATTCGCCGACGCGCAATCGCCGTGGTGGGACAACAAAACTACAACGGCTATTGAAAGTCGCAATGACACGGTTCTAGCCGCTTGGAAAGCTGCTCTGGCCCATTTGGAAAAAACCTATGGCAAAGATAGCGCACAGTGGCTGTGGGGCAAAGCCCATACGCTGACCCACAACCATCCCTTGGGCCAGCAAAAGCCTTTGGACAAATTATTTAACGTGGGGCCTTTTGGCGTTCCTGGTGCCCGCGAAGTACCGAATAATTTTTCGAGTTCCATTGGGCCCGCGCCGTGGTTGGTGGCGCACGGGCCATCCACGCGTCGGGTGATTGATTTTGCGGATGCAAGCAAAGCGGTTGGGATTAACCCCGTCGGACAAAGTGGCGTTTTATTTGACAAGCACTACGCGGACCAAGCGGCGCGCTTTGCCAAAGGCGAATACGTTGCCCAGTATTTAAGCCCCACCGACGTCAAAGCCCATACATCCAGCACCCTGACTTTCAATCCTGCGCCTTAAACCGCAATACCTAAAACGCTGCACAGCTCTAACATCGTGGTGACGGTGAGGTGCGGCGTTCTCGGATGGCTCCACGTGTGCTCTTTACGGTTCACCCAGGCGGTGTGCATGCCCGCATCCAAGGCGCCAAGAACGTCTAGTTCAGCGTCGTCTCCGACGTGCAAAACCTCGTGGGCTGGAAGGTTCAATGACCTTGCAGCCGCATGAAAAATATCCACATGCGGCTTGGCTACGCCGCAGGACTGTGCGCTCACACTGCCCACAAAGTAAGTACTTAGTCCGACTCGGTGAATATCGGCGTTGCCGTTGGATAAGGCCAAAACGGGATAGCGGGCGCTCAAGGCTGCCAAAGCCGGCTCGGCATCGGCAAATAAATCAACCCGCTGGCGTTCAGCATAAAAAATACCAAAGGCATCTTGCGCCAAAGCGACGTCTTCTTGCGCGCGGTGCAGCGCTTGGCGTAAAGCTTCAAGCCGCAAGGCGCTGAGGTCATGGGACCAGTGGGGGTGGGCTGCCAGTACCTCATCACGCAGCTTTTGTCGGGCTACAGGATCTGAAAATAGGGCTGCAGTGACGGGTGCATTCACCAAAAGCCAATCGCCCATGGCCTTCTCGGCACGGTGAATGGTTGGCCACACGGGCCACAAGGTGTCATCCAAATCAAGGGTTATCGCGCGAAGGTGTGAAAAATCAGTCATAGGTGCGGGAGAATACCGCATGTCATTTTCTAAAGAACCCCCTTACGCCCATGGGCAAGCCGCAAAGACGGCGGTGCTCTTTTGTAATCTCGGAACGCCCGACGCAGCCACGCCCAAAGCGGTTCGCCGCTACTTGGCTGAGTTTTTAAGCGACCACCGGGTGGTTGAAATTCCGCGCCTGCTGTGGATGCTGATCTTGCACGGCATCATCTTGCGCTTTCGTCCTGCTAAATCTGCTGCGAAATACGCCAGCGTCTGGACGGCTGAAGGCTCGCCTTTGAAAATTTGGACTGAAAAACAAGCCGCCTTACTTCAATCCCAGCTCACCCAACTCGGCCACCATGTCGTCGTGCGCTGGGCGATGCGCTACGGCAGCACCTCGATTGCGTCACAGCTTGATGCTTTGAAGGCCGATGGCGTAACACGGGTTTTAGTTTTACCCGCCTACCCGCAATATTCCGCCACCACCACGGCCAGCGTGTTTGACGCGGTATACATGTGGGCCCAAAAAACCCGCTCGATTCCGGAGCTGCGTTTTATCAACCATTACCACGACGATGCGAAGTACATCGCTGCGCTTTCCAGCAGCGTGTCAAGCTATTGGCAAGCGCATGGACAGCCTGACAAGTTGGTCATGAGCTTTCATGGTGTACCAGAACGCACCTTGCATTTGGGTGATATCTACCACTGCGAATGTTTCAAAACAGCGCGTTTGTTGGCCCAATCGCTTGGGCTGTCTAAAGACCAATACCAAGTGACTTTTCAAAGCCGACTAGGCCGTGCCAAATGGCTTGAGCCCTATACCGAGCCGACATTGATTGCGATGGGAAAAGCCGGCGTTGGGCGGGTCGATGTGATTTGCCCCGGTTTTACGAGTGACTGCTTAGAGACCTTGGAAGAAATCAATATGGAAGCCCGTGAGGCGTTTTTACACGCTGGTGGAAAAACGTTCCATTACATCACCTGCCTCAACGACTCACCCATTGCGATTGACGCCCTCGCCGCTGTTGCCACCCAACACCTAAGCGGCTGGGACACCCAGACTGCGCCTGATGTGTCAACCTTGGCGCACTCAAGGGCAGAGGCCTTGGCTTTAGGCGCGAAAAACTAAGTGTCCATCGTTCTGGCCCCGATGGAAGGGCTGCTTGACTTTGTGTTGCGCGATGTTTTGACACGCGTGGGCGGAATAGACCGCTGCGTGTCAGAGTTCATTCGGGTCACCAATACGCTATTGCCTGAACGTGCTTTTTTACGGGTCGTGCCTGAACTTTTGACAGGTGGTAGAACCGCTGCAGGCGTTCCGGTGCGGCCGCAATTATTGGGTTCTGACCCCGAATGTTTAGCGGATAACGCCGCCCGGGTGGCAGGCTTGGGCGCCGATGGGGTGGATTTGAATTTTGGCTGCCCAGCTAAGGTTGTTAACCGGCACGGCGGCGGGGCGGCTTTGTTAGAAGACCCCGAACTTTTATTCAAAATCGTGCAAGCTGTGCGCCGTGCGGTGCCAGCGCACCAAGTGGTATCGGCCAAGATGCGTCTGGGCTTTCACGACGACCGCCGCGCCGAAGATTGCGCTCGTGCACTTGAGGCAGGCGGGGCTGGTGAAATTGTTGTACACGCCCGCACCCGCGCAGACGCTTACCGCCCGCCTGCGTACTGGAGCCGAGTAGCGGATATCGCGGCGGTAGTCAAAACGCCATTGGTTGCCAACGGAGAAATTTGGACGGTTCAAGATGCGAAGGCCTGCCGCGCAGCGTCAGGCTGCCACGCCATCATGCTCGGGCGCGGTATCGTGACCTACCCGGGCTTGGCCTTGGCGATTGGATCGACACACGCGTCTGAAATCGATGCAGCGGAATGCTTAAATTGGGAATCTTTGCAACCGCACCTTCAGACGTTTTGGTCTGTGGTTTGCAACAGCTTAGAACGGCGTCAACAGGCTGGGCGATTGAAGCAGTGGCTCAACTTTTTACGCCAGCACTACCCCCAAGCCCAAGCGGCCTATGACGCGCTTAGAGCGGTTAACGATGTCCAGGTCATTGATGCATGGGTCAAGGACGGGAATCCACGCATGTTTGCGTTTGCTCACCCAAACCCTGAACGCTCAGTCGTAGCTGGTCTCCCGCTTTGAGATACCAAGGCGTGGGCTTTTGGCCCATGCCAACCCCAGCGGGTGTGCCCGTGCTGATGACATCACCCGGGTGTAGGGTCATGAATTCACTGATGTAGCTAATGAGTTTGGGAATGCCAAAAATTAGATTGGCCGTAGTTCCGTTTTGGACTCGTTTGCCGTTGACCTCTAACCACAAAGACAAGCTGTGCGGATCTGCGATTTCATCGGGCGTGACTAACCAAGGGCCGATGGGCGAGAAGCTATCGCTGGATTTGCCCTTGTCCCACTGGCCGCCTCGCTCCAACTGGAATGCACGTTCTGATACGTCATTGATCAGCACATAACCCGCAACACAAGCCATGGCATCGCACTCACTCACGTAGCTAGCCTTGCTTCCAATCACCACGCCGAGCTCCACTTCCCAATCCGTTTTTACCGAACCCCGCGGGATGATGACAGGATCGTTCGGGCCCGTGATGGAACTCGTGGCTTTGAGAAAAAGAATAGGCTCTTTAGGTGGTTCCATCCCGCTCTCGCGGGCGTGGTCAGCGTAATTAAGCCCCACACAGACAATTTTTCCAATATTTGATACCGGGCAGCCCAGCCGCACAACGCCATCCACCGCTGGCAATGCATCGATATTCAATGCCTGCAAAGCCGCTAACGCACGAGGTGAAAGGTGAGCAGCGTCTAGGTCAGGAAAAAGCATCGACAAATCGCGCACTTTGCCGTCCGAGCCCAAGGCTCCGGCTTTTTCCAGGCCAACGGGGCCGTAGCGTAATAACTTCATGCGGTTGCCTTAGGTTAAAGCGGCTATTTTGCGTTTTTTCAGTACCCTTGGCAAAACCAAGACCGATACCACCACACATAAAAGCGTGAGCGACATGGGGCGCTCCAAGAAAATCGTCCACTTGCCTTCGCCAATAGACAGCGCGTTGCGCAATTGCGCTTCCGCCAAGGGACCCAGAATCATGCCGACTACGACGGGTGCCGTAGGGAAATCAAAGCGTCGCATCACGAGGCCTAGCAAGCCAATCGCGTATAGCAAAACCAAGTCAAACGCACTTTGGCGCATTCCGTAGGCGCCCACCGTGGCAAATATCAAAATTCCCGCGTAGAGCTGAGGCTTAGGTACTTTGAGTAACTTGACCCACAAACCAACCAACGGCAAATTAAGTACCAAAAGCATCACATTGCCAATATAGAGAGAAGCAATCAAAGCCCAGACCAAACTCGCCGACGTAGTGAAAAGCTGGGGCCCGGGTTGGATGCCGTAGTTTTGAAAAGCGCCCAACAAAATAGCCGTGGTGTTGCTCACAGGAATACCCAAAGTCAGCAAAGGAATCAAGGCCGTTGTGACGGTGGCGTTATTGGCGGCTTCCGGACCGGCAACGCCTTCAATCGCGCCCTGGTTTCCAAATTCAGCCAGGTTTTCTCCTTTGGCTAACTTCTTTTCAACCGCATAACTTAAAAACGTGGGGATCTCGGTGCCACCGGCAGGGATGCAGCCAAAGGGCGCGCCGATGGCGGTGCCACGCAGCCACGCCGGCAGGGATCTGCGCCAATCGCTGGCGCTCATCGTCACACGGCTGAGTTTGTTTTCAGACTCCTTCACCGCCCCTTCAAAGAGCACCGCATGCAAAGCCTCTGCGACAGCGAACAGGCCCACTGCAACCAATACAATTTCAACACCGTCCAAGAGCTCGGGAACGCCGCCGGTGTAACGCGCTTGACCTGTAATTTGATCCATTCCGATGAGGCCAATCGCAAGCCCAACAAACAAGGCGGTCAGCCCGCGCACCGTACTTTGGCCCAACACAGCGCTCACTGTAGTCAGCGCCAACAGCATCAAGCAAAAGTATTCGGGCGGCCCTAAGCGAACAGCGTAATCGGCCAACACCGGCGCAAACAAAGTCACGATGATGGTGGCAATCGTACCTGCAAGAAAGGAGCCAATCGCAGCGCTGGCCAAAGCAGCACCAGCGCGACCGCTCTTAGCCATCTTGTTGCCTTCCATTGCAGTGACCATGGTGGCGGTCTCGCCTGGAGTATTGAGCAAAATCGAGGTGGTTGATCCACCATACATCGCACCGTAGTAAATACCGGCAAAGAAAATCATTGAAGCGGTGGAGTCGACTTGCGAGGTAATTGGAAGCAACATCGCAACGGCGGTTGCAGGCCCAATCCCGGGCAAGACGCCCACCGCAGTTCCCAAAGCGCAACCCACAAAAGCCCAGAGCAAATTCACCGGTGTACCTGCGGTTGCAAAACCCGCAAGCAGGTGATTCAAGATATCCATTACAACCACCCGCTTTGCGTCAATCCTGGCAAACTGATCGACAAGAATTTGGTAAACATCCAAAACACGGGCGCTGAAATCGCCAAGCCCAGGGCGGTATCAACCACCCAACTGCGAATGCTTTGTGGCTGCGCTCTTTGGGAAGGGCCCGCATTCGCTTGGCGCAAGCCATGGGCTGCACAAGCAAAGCACAAGGCGCAGCTCAAAATAAAACCAACCGTAGTGATTAAGGCAGCACTCAGCAACAAGCCCGCCGACATCCAAACCATACCGCTCCAGCAGGGTTTTTCTTGCGTTCCTTCGCTCGGATCTAGATCAGGCCCGTTGCGAAACCCACCACTCCAGGCTTCCCAGAGCAAAAAACCACCGCACAGAAACAGACCCGCAGACACCAACAAAGGCAAAAAATTGGGGCCGATGCCAGCGTACCCCGCCTCAGAGGAAATTCCCGAAGCACCTAACGCCAGCCCCAAGGCCAGCGCGATGATTCCCAGACTGAGGGTAATTTCTTGGTTTTTTTTTATGCTAAAAAAACTCACAACATGCCAGACAAGTGCATGATGCCCCGCAAACTTGCAAACTCGTTGTCCACGAAGTCGTCAAAGGCTTTGCCAGTCAGGAGTGCAGGTGTCCATGCATTTTTATCTAAGGCTTCTTTCCAAGCTTTGGACTTAGTCGCTTTGACAACCATCTCCGTCAATGCGGCGCGTTGTTCATTGGTGATGCCAGGGGCGCCGTAGACCGCACGCCAATTCCCCAACACCACGTCATACCCCGATTCACGCATGGTGGGAACCGCAATACCAGGCAAACGTTTTTCAGACGTTACGCCGATGGCGCGCATTTTTCCGGCCTTGATGTATTCTGCAAACTCGCTGTAACCGCTGCCGCCGACGGTGACGTTACCCCCCAAAATTGCCGCAGTGGCTTCACCGCCGCCACGAAAGGCGACGTAGTTCACTTTTTTGGGATCTACGCCGACACGGGTTGCCAACATCGAGGCGCAAATATGCTCCGTCGATCCCCGTGAGCCGCCACCCCACTTGACGCTGCCAGGGTCTTTTTTCATTTGATCTACAACATCTTTCATCGTCTTCAAAGGTGAATCAGCTGGCACTACAAAAACGTTGTACTCACTAGTCAGACGTGCAATGGGGGTAATGCGGTCCATTCCGACTTGGGGCTTGCCAGTAATGATGCCTCCGACCATGACAGCACCTGACATGATCAAAGCGTTAGGATCACCTTTGGCGGCGTTCACAAACTGTGCCAAGCCAATCGCGCCAGCTGCGCCGCCTTTGTTTTCGTACTGCACGGTGTCGGCGACTTTGGCATCGAGCAAGGCTTTACCAAGTTCGCGCCCCGTTCCATCCCAGCCGCCGCCCGGGTTGGCTGGAATCATCATTTTGATGTTACTTGCGGCCAATGCACGCATGGGCAAAGCGCCCGCAACCGACAAAGCGGCCAAAGACTTCAGAAAGGTATCGCGACGCATAAGGTTCTCCTGAGGGTGTTTAATACAGCTCTATGATGGCAAACGAGGCTGTCAATCGGCTGTCTAATACCCTAGGGGAAACCCGAACCGCTTCACCTTCCTTTTTATGCGACTGCTGCTGATTGAAGACGATCCTGCTCTGGCACTGACCTTAAAACGCAGCCTCGAGAGAAAGATGATGCAAGTTCAACTGTGCGACAACGGCAATCAAGCCGTGGCGGCTTGGCAAGCGATGCAGCCCGATGTGGTGGCGTTAGATTTGAGCTTGCCTGGGCTTGACGGTTTACAAGTTTTGAAAAACGCCCGGAAAACCGGTCTTCTAACGCCCGTGTTAATTTTGACAGCACGGGGTACGGTGGGTGACAAAATACTCGGTCTCAATGCGGGCGCAGACGACTACCTCCCCAAGCCTTTTGACCTCGATGAACTCGAAGCCCGGGTCCGCGCATTGAACCGAAGAAATTCCAACGCCCCCGCTTCAACCGATAACCAGACCAGTACCTTAGGTGCTCTTCGGCTAGACCGTGACAACCGCGCGTTGTACCTTCAAGGCGAGGTAATGGACTTAAGCCCACGGGAGTTTGCCTTGATGGCGGCACTGATGAAAAATCCCGGGCACGCCGTTGCCAAAGAACGGTTGATGGACTTGGTTTTTCCAGACCAAACGAAAGTTCATTTAGAGGCCGTTGAAGTGGTGGTTTACCGCTTAAGAAAAAAACTAGTGGGTGCCGGTGTGACTTTGGTGACGCTTCGCGGTTTGGGCTACTTACTCAAGGCCGAATAAGTGATGGCAGAACTTCGGCATAACAGCCTACGGCGCAGCTTGCTGATAGGTATTTTGCTGCCGATTTTGTTGTTCGTGGCCATCGATACTTTCAGCCTTTACCGGCAAACTTTGAATGCGGTCAACATCGCGTATGACAGAACCCTCTTGGCGTCGGCAAAAGCCATTGGCGAGCTGATTGAAATCCAAGGCAGCGCAAACCAAGCGCAGCTGCGAACGCGCATTCCCTACGCTGCCTTAGAGGCTTTTGAAGCCGATAACCGCAGCCGAATGACCTACCGCGTCTCTGACGCCAAGGGGAAATGGATTGACGGCGCCCAAGACCTCCCCGCTTGGCAAGGAGTTTTGCCTAACCAAGGACCCTACGCCGCCTTGGTGGATTTTTACGATGCCCGCTTAGGCGATGAACCGGTGCGGGTTGCCGTTTTGTTACAACCGGTTGCCACAGGCAGGGAACGCGCGATGGCGATGGTGCAAGTGGCCGAAACCTTGGAACTTCGGCAAACGCTGGCGCAGCAAATTTTGATAGATACCTTGCTGCGTCAAGCCGTGCTTGTGGCGGTGATTACAGCCGTTGTTCTCTTTGTCGTTCAAAGGGTGACACGCCCCGTTCGCAGGCTCAGTCATGCTTTATCCGTTCGAAAAGAAGACGATCTCAGTGCGATTGACGAGTCAGATCTTCCCCGCGAGTTACGGCCGTTGACCCAAGCCACTAGCCAGGTGATGCAACGCCTCGAACACCTGTTAAAAAACCAAAAAAGGTTTGTCCGGGATGCTGCTCACCAAATTCGAACACCGCTTGCGGTCTTAAAACTGCAGGTGCAATCAGCCCGGCGCGGCGATCTTGCCCCCGACCTGGCGCTTCAAGACATCGAGGCCACCGTTGATAGGGCCACGCAACTGGCCAACCAAATGCTGTCTTTGGCCAAGATTGAACAATTGCGCCAGCAAAAAGATTACCAATGGCTGGATTGGGCTCCTTCGGTGCGCGAGATTGCTTTGGATTTATCTCCTTTGATAGCAGCCAAGTCTTTGGACTTTGAGATAGAGACACAACCCTGCACCGTCTTCGCCCATGCGTGGATCTTGCGTGAAATCACCCGCAACATCCTTGACAATGCCATTCGCTATTGCCCAAAGGGCGGGAGTTTGCGGATTGAAGTTCGGAAAAAAGGTGCACACGCCGCGCTGGTAATTTCAGACTCCGGCCCCGGAATGGACACAGCCCAACGAACACGTTTATTTCAACCCTTCGCGACAGAGCGGCCTACATCAGGCTCGGGTCTAGGCCTCACTATCGCGCGGGAAATGGTCTTAGCCCTAGGCGGGGAGATCAGCTTAGAAAACCGCTTTGAAGACAGTCGCTTGGTCGGTTTAGACGCCCTGATTCGCCTGCCCATAAAACCATTAAGGACTGACTAAACCGATGGAAAGCATTCGCATAGACAAATGGCTTTGGGCCGCACGTTTTTTCAAAACCCGCTCGCTCGCGACGCAAGAGGTGAGCAAGGGGTGTGTCCAAGTAGGGCAGCGCGATGTGAAACCCTCCTTTGAAGTTCGGGAGGGAATGACGCTGACCGTTTGGCAAGCCCAAGTTAAGCGAACACTGCTTGTTAAGGGTGTGAGTGATAAGCGCGGTTCTGCGCCCGTTGCGCAGCAACTTTATGAGGAAACGCAAGAGAGTATTCATACTCGTCTGCAATTGGCCGAGCACAACCGATTGCATACCGAGCCCGCTTTGGCGATTGGCCATGGCCGCCCGACCAAACGCGACCGCCGAGACCTGCAAAAAGGGCTTAACGCCAGGTGGAGCGCGTCGGTAGACGATTGAACGAGTCAAAATCCTATTGCGGCGATAATATAAGGCTAGTTAAAGCGCCCCTTATTCGAAAGTCGTCGATGACAGTATCCACCGCCCCAACCCATCTCGTTGCTATATCCCCCGTTGAAACCATTGTGGAAGACATACGGGCGGGAAAAATGGTGATTCTGGTGGACGAAGAGGACCGCGAAAATGAAGGCGACCTGATTTTGGCGTCCGACCATGTCACGCCCGAAGCGATTAACTTCATGGCCCGTTTTGGACGCGGCTTGATCTGCCTCACGCTCACCCGCGAGCGATGCGAGCGCCTCAAACTGCCGCCCATGGTCGCGCGCAACGGCACCAAACTCGAAACCGCATTTACAGTCTCCATTGAGGCCGCTGAAGGCGTCACCACCGGGATTTCAGCAGCTGACCGCGCCCGCACGGTGCAGGCGGCGGTTGCCAAAAATGCCGTTGCCAAAGACCTGGTTCAGCCCGGCCATATTTTTCCCTTGCAGTCCGTCGACGGCGGCGTTTTAATGCGTGCCGGCCACACCGAAGCCGGCTGTGATTTAGCGGCCATGGCGGGTTGCACGCCCTCCGCAGTGATTTGCGAAATCATGAAAGACGACGGCACCATGGCGCGCCTTCCTGATTTGCAAGTCTTCGCCGCTGAGCACGGACTCAAGATCGGAACCATCGCAGATTTGATCGAACACCGCAGCCGTGTGGAATCCTTGATAGAGAAAAAAGGCACGCGTCCACTCAAAACTGCGTTTGGTGAATTCACTGCGCACGCCTTTCAAGACACCACCGGCCACGGGGTTCATTTGGCGTTAGTTAAAGGCGAATGGGCGGCAGACGAGGTGGTATCGGCGCGGGTTCACGAACCGCTATCGGTCTTAGATGCGTTAGAAGTCGGACGAACGCTGCACTCTTGGAGCTTAGATGCTGCTTTAAGCCATGTTGCCAAAGAAGGCAAAGGCGTCGTGGTCTTGCTCAATTGCGGCGAAAGCGGTGCGCAATTGTTAGAACAGTTTGAAGGGATTGCTCGCCCCTCACAAGCACCCGAGAAAGGCCGTATGGACCTGCGGACTTATGGCGTGGGAGCCCAAATTTTGCGCCAATGCGGCGTCCAGAAGATGCGCCTCATGGGAAGCCCCAGACGCATGCCAAGCATGGCGGGCTACGGTTTAGAAACCGTGGGCTACGTCAGTACCAACGGTTAATTTTCAAACTTCACTCAGAAAGATTTCACCATGTTTGGCGCAGACAAAGGCAGCGTAAATTCCAGCGATTCGCGCATGGACGGAAAAAAACTCTGCATTGGCATTGTGCAAGCCCGGTTTAACGCAGGCATTACCGATGCCTTGGCTTTGGCCTGCAAGCAAGAACTGCGTGACCTGGGCGTCGCAGACAAAGACGTTCACCACATCACCGTCCCAGGAGCCCTCGAGGTTGCGATTGCGTTACAGACGATGGCAGAAAAATCCAAATATGACGCCTTGATTGCTTTGGGATGCATTATTCGCGGTGAAACTTACCACTTTGAGCTGGTCGCCAATGAATCCGCAGCAGGTGTAACCCGCATCGCGTTGGACTACCAAATTCCTATTGCCAATGTGATTTTGACCACCGAGGATCTGCCGCAAGCGATCGCCAGGCAAGTTGAAAAAGGGCGCGACGCAGCGCGTGTTGCTGTCGAAATGGCGAACCTTTTGGAATCTATTTAATGAGTGACTACCAAGCCCCGACCACACCCAAGCGCCCTCCGCGCCAGCCCCGAACGGGTGTGACCAGCACTGGGGCTCGAAAAGCAGGCAGCAAAAACGACCGCAGCCGCGCCCGCGAGTTTGCCGTTCAAGCGCTTTACCAAAGCATGGTTGGCAAAAACAGTGTCACTGACATCGATGTTTTTACCCGCGATCTGGCGGGGTTTGCAAAAGCCGACTCAGTCCACTTTGATACTCTGTTGCACGGTTGCGTTGAACACGCTGCCCAACTCGATAGCCTGATCCTTACACGCTTAGACCGCCCGATGAAAGAAATTTCTCCGATCGAACACGCCGTGATGTGGATTGGGGTTTATGAAATGCAGCACTGCCCTAATGTGCCATGGCGCGTTGTGCTCAATGAGTGCGTCGAGCTTGCCAAAGAGTTTGGTGGAACCGATGGGCACAAGTATGTCAACGCCGTGCTTAACGGCTTAGCGCCCGAACTGCGCGCCCGTGAAGTACAGGCAGATCGGGCCAAAAACGATTCCAACTAAGGCGCACCAAGGCCATGAAAATCTCTAGCCGCGCTGAAAAAATTGAACCGTTTTACGTGATGGAGGTGGCCAAGGCCGCCGCCAAACTCGCCCAATCTCTTGAGCACACCTTGGAACCGATGGTTTTTCTGAACATCGGCGAGCCCGATTTCACTGCGCCGCCACTTGTTCAAGAAGCGGCCCAACGGGCGATCTCCAAAGGCCTGAGCCAGTACACACCCGCTACTGGCCTGCCCGCGTTACGCGAGCGCATCAGCGACTGGTACCAAACGCGTTTTGGACTGAATATTCAGGCCAGTTGCATCGTCGTGACTGCAGGCGCGTCAGCCGCCTTGCAATTGGCGTGCTTGGCCTTGATTGAGTCGGGTGATGAAATCTTGATGCCCGACCCGAGCTACCCTTGCAACCGCCATTTTGTAAGTGCCGCTGAGGGCCAAGCGGTTCTCCTTCCCACAAGCGCTGAGACTCGCTTTCAACCCAGTGCGCAACAAATTCGTGATGCTTGGGGGCCGAAATCTCGCGGCGTCTTGCTTGCGTCTCCCTCGAATCCCACGGGAAGCTCGATCGATCCGACCGAGTTGCGTCAAATCCACCAATTCGTCCAATCCCAAGGCGGGATCACTTTGGTCGATGAGATTTACCTGCCTCTGAGTTTTGATGCGCATTTTGGTCAAACGGCATTGGCCATCGACGACTCCGTGATCAGTATCAACAGCTTTAGCAAGTACTTCAACATGACAGGCTGGCGCTTGGGTTGGATGGTGGTACCCGAGGCCTTGGTTCCCGTTATTGAGCGTCTTGCACAAAACCTGTTTATTTGCCCGAGTACGATTGCACAACACGCAGCTCTCGCCAGCTTTGACGCTGAAAGCATCGCGCTTTACGAGGCGCGGCGTCAGGAGTTCAAAGCGCGCCGCGACTACTTTGTTCCTGCCCTCAACGAATTAGGGCTGGATGTTCCTGTCATGCCAGACGGTGCGTTCTATGCGTGGGCCGATTGCTCGAAAGCCTGCGCCAAACTGGGCCTCAAAGACAGTTGGGATTTTTCTTTTGCTGTGATGGAACAAGCCCATGTAGCGATCACCCCAGGCCGTGACTTTGGACACGCCTTAACGCCGCAATTTGTTCGCTTTTCTACCGCCAGTTCAATGGAACAATTGCATACTGCTGTGAACCGCCTTCAACGCTTACTGGCCTAAGCCCATACCCACTGAGTCTCACTATGAACCAAGATCTCGACATCCTTCAACTCGTTCTACACGCCAGCTTGGTGGTCCAAATCGTCATGCTGCTGCTGATGATCGTATCGATTGCCAGTTGGTCTGCGATCTTTAGAAAATTGTTTGCTATTGCGCGGGTTAAAACCCAAAACGAAAGCTTCGAGAAAGAATTTTGGTCGGGGGCAAGTCTCAATGAATTGTTAACCTCAGCCGCTGCCAAGTCCCAGAACTCAGGCCCGATGGAACGAATTTTTGCCAGTGGCATGCGGGAATTTCAAAAACTGCGGGAGCGCCGCGTGACCGATGTGGGCATGATGATGGACGGCGCTCGCCGCGCGATGCGAGCGAGCTTTCAACGAGAGATGGATGTGGTTGAGAGCAATCTCTCGTTTCTCGCATCGGTCGGCTCCGTGTCGCCGTATGTCGGATTGTTTGGGACGGTGTGGGGCATCATGCATGCGTTTACCGGACTGGCATCTCTACAACAAGTCACCCTCGCCACCGTTGCCCCAGGCATCGCTGAGGCCTTGGTAGCCACCGCGATTGGACTTTTCGCAGCCATTCCTGCCGTCATTGCCTACAACCGCTTTGCACGAGAAATTGACCGCATATCGATTCAACAAGAAACCTTCATTGAAGAATTTTCTAATATCTTGCAGCGCAACGTCAGCGCCCAAGTCAACCCCGCCGCGCCGCGCTAATGGCTTTCGCACTTTGATGCAAAGGACTGAACTATGCCTGCAGTAAGTTCCCGTGGCCGCGGCCGTCGCACGATCAGTGAGCCCAATATGGTTCCGTTCATTGACGTGATGCTCGTGCTTTTGATTATTTTCATGGTCACCGCGCCCTTGATAAGCCCCAGCATGATTGATTTGCCCAGCATCGGCAAAGCCGCCAAACAACCCGATGTCGTCATCCAAATCATTCTTGGTAAAAATGATGCCTTAGAAATGAAGGTCAAGGAAAACAGCACGCCCGTGACGCTGTCCAGTTTGGCTGAAAAAGTCCAGCAAGCGCAGAAAAAATCATCCACTGGCGCTGAAGTCCCCAACACCGCCGTGGTGATCAGCGCGGACAAAACGGTCAAGTACGAAAGCGTGGTCAAGGTCATGGACACCTTGCAACGCGCAGGGATTGCCCGCGTGGGCTTGTCGGTTCAATTGGTGAATTAATTCAAACATGGCTCTGGCCTACAAAGAATTTACTCCACCACCCGTTCCCGGATTTGGACGGGCGGTTAGCCTCGCTTTGATTGCGCATGTGTTTTTAGTTATTGCGCTTTCCTTGGGCGTGCAATGGCACCAAGCGGCACTCGAGCCCGCAAGCTTTCAAGCCGAACTGTGGTCCGCCCTGCCCGTTGAAGCGGCCCCGCCCGAACCCGCTCTTCCACCAGAAACTGAAACCCTGCTGCCCATCAGTAAAAAGCCGGAGCTCGCTCCCCCACCTCCGCCTCCAGCGCCTGAGGTAAAGACCAACGCGGATATCGTTTTGGCCCAACAAAAGGCCCAACGCGAAAATGAAAAAAAACAAGAACAAGCGCGCTTAGAAAAAGAGCTCAAACTGAAAGAACTCAAGCTCAAAGAAGAAAAAATAAAAGCTGAAAAGCGCAAGGAAGACCTCGCAAAAGCCGAAAAACTCAAAGCGACCCAACGCAAAGAAGACGCGGCTGAGAAACAAAAAACGGAAGCCCTGACCAAGGCCGAAGAAAAGAAAAGCGCAGCGCGGCTGAAAGAAGCCAAAGAACGCGCCCTGCGCTTAGCAGGAAGCACAACCGGAAATGGCGAACCCACAGCCACAGGAAATGCGACCCAGAGTTCGGGGCCCGGCGCCAATTACGGCGGGAAAATTCAGGCCGCTATTCGTCCCCACATTACCCCAAATAAGGAAATAGCTGGCAACCCGTCCGTCGAATACGATGTCTATTGCGATGCGAGCGGAACTATTTTGAGCGTCAAACTTCGCAAAAAAAGTGGCGACAGCTATTGGGATGAAGTGGCCCTCAACGCCATCTACAAAACGATACGGCTACCGCGCGATGACAATGGGCGGGTGCCCTCCCCGATGACGATCGCGCTTGGACCGAAGGCGCGGTAAGCCATTATTTGTGGCTGCGTGGTTTTCGATGCTGCAAATAAAGGACACAACGTCACGTCACGGGGCAGTGCCTAGAACCGATTCAATAGGTGTATACCTTTTGAATCCGTCAGGTGAAAAACTGTTTAATGGGCTTGAGAACCCCGATGCGCCCACGCTGTGGTGTGATTTTCAATCAGGCTAAAGAACTCATACATCACCATTGCCATCGCACCCACTACGACCAATCCCGCAAATGCCAATCCCATTTGCATAGCGGAGCCTGCTGAGATCAATAAATAACCAATACCTTCATTGGCAGCGGTCATCTCTGACACCGTTGTCCCTACGAAAGCCAATGTAATGGCAACCTTGAGGGAACCGTAAAAATAGGGCATAGAACGGGGCAAGCCCACTTTCACCAAAACATCCCATCGTTTTGCACCCAAGACGCGTAGTACATCCTCCAACTCGGGCTCGAGGGTTGCAAGGCCAGTGGCGATGTTGACCATGATGGGAAAGAAACTAATCAGGAATGCAGTCAAAATAGCAGGCCCGGCCCCAATACCAAACCAAACCACCAAAATCGGAACGAAAGCTGCTTTAGGAAGCGCGTTAAAACCGGTCATCAAGGGGTAAACGGCAGCGTAAGCCAAGCGCGAACTACCGATCACAAAACCCAGTAAAACCCCTACTACGATCGCAATTCCAAAGCCCACCATCGTGACCCAAAAAGTCCGCCACGCATGACCCGCGATCACATCGCGGTATTCCACCATTTGTTGCCAAATTCTCAAAGGGCTAGGAAAAATAAATTCAGAGACACTGAAAAGGGTACAAACCGCTTGCCAAAAACCCAAGGTGACAATGAGCAAAACCCAAGGCGACCAGCGTTCTAATTGTTGTTGCTTCATAGCGATTATTTTGAAGGTATAGGAGATGTCGTAGTGCGAATTGCACCGATATGGCCACGTAATTCTTGAACGATATGGCTAAATTCTGGCGTGTAGGTCACATCTAACTCACGGGGGCGGGGCAAATCAATCTCGCGCTTAACAACGAATCGCCCGGGACTTTTAGACATTACGTACACCGTATCAGCCAAAAAAACTGACTCGCGCAAATCATGGGTTACCAGAATCACATTAAACTGTTGCTCAGTCCATAAGTCACGCAAAGTACACCAAAGTTCTTCACGCGTAAAAGCGTCCAAAGCGCCAAAGGGCTCGTCAAGTAAAAGCATCTTGGGTTCATGAATTAAAGCGCGGCAAATACTGGCACGCTGCTGCATTCCTCCTGAGAGTTCCCAAGGAAACTTGCGTTCATATCCCGCCAAACCAACCGCAGCCAAAAGTTTAATTGCACGTGCTTCGTATTCGGCCTTTTTTGCTTTGAAATTCGATCGAAACGGTTCAACAATTTCTAAAGGAAGCAAGACGTTATCAAGCGTCGTTCTCCATGGCAAAAGCGATGACGCTTGAAAAGCCATGCCGCTAATTTTCAAAGGTCCTGTGACGGTTTGTCCATCCACGGTGATGGAGCCTTTGCTGGGTTTTTTCAACCCAGTGGTGAGCTTCATAAAAGTAGATTTTCCACACCCGGAAGGACCAACAATCGCAATGAACTCGCCTTGTTTCACTTGAAGGTTGATGTCCTCAACTGCATAAATATTTTGCTTAAGTAACTCCTCGTTGTAAGCCAGCCAAACATTTTGAAACTCAACGAAGTAATCAGAAGAATCGGTCATCCTAAGCAATCAGTGAGGGGGTTATTTTTTACTCTTAGGGAGAACGTCAAGGTCTTTCGCCGCTGGCAAGAAAGAACCATTCCAAACCTCATCTGCTTTCACCCGCGTTTTTGTAGTGAAAGCATCAGAAACCTGAGATGCCATTAACGATAGGCGTGGGCCTTTTACTTGACCAAAGCCTTCAGCGCGAGCATCAGGACTATTGATCACCGTATCAATTGCCAGTTGGAGACGGCGCGTTTCTAAAGCGGTATTGATGATTCCGTCACGCGCTTTAACCGTTTCAATGGAAGCCGCAGGATTGGTGATTACGTCCTTCATTCCTTTAGAGAATGCTAATAAAAAGGCTTTGATCGCCGCTGGATTTTCTTTTATCAATTTCGGTGAGGCGATGATGGCGTTACCGTAAAGCTTGACTCCAAAATCAGCATAAGGCAACACCACAACATCTTCAGCCTTAACACCACGCGCTTCGATATTCAGCAACGATGTAAAAGTAAAGCCCGTAATGGCGTCCACATCACCACGAACCAGCATGGTTTCCCGCAACGGGGGATCCATGGCTGTCCAAGCAACGTTATCTACATTGTTGGCTTTGGCAAAAATGGGGAATGCGCGCCGACCAGCATCAAATACAGGGGCTCCCAATTTTTTACCCGATAGATCGGTCGGTTTTTTGATCCCGGATTTTTTTAAAGCCATCACCGATGCCGGCGTATTGTTGTAAACCATCATTACAGCGACGGGTTTATTCGGAGCGTCAGGGTTATTGGCATGAAACTCCATGAGTGCTGCCAAATCAGCAAAACCCATATCGTAAGAACCAGAGGCTACGCGGGTGACAGCTCCCCCAGAGCCATTTCCTGCATCCACTGTGACATCCACTTTCGCGTCTTTGAAATATCCTTTTGCAACAGGTACCAAAAACATTGCCGCAGGCCCTTCAAATCGCCAGTCCAATTGAAACTTAATTGGGGTCAATTGAGCCCAAGATGAGCACGCAACCAAGGTCACAGCGATAGCAGCACTCGATTTAAACAAACGGCGGTAAAACATAAATAATCCCAAAATTTAAAATTTAAACCAGACAACTGTATACAATTTTTTCGGGCTTGACCCTAGCAAAAACCCTCGATTAGGTCAGTTTGCTAATAATTCAATCGTAAGCAATCACCGCTTGGCCCTGCTCGGCCTGGGAGCGCCAGCGGGCCAGGGCTGCATCGCTGGGGTAAAAACGGGCGTTGTCATGCAGCTGAACTTCCGCGACCGCACCTTCTTGTGGGGCCATCGAATCACCCGGCGGTAATTCCACCGCAAAACGCACCAACAGGCCGCGCACCAATTCGCCCTGCTCTGTCATTTCACGTTGCGCAGGAAACTCGCGCAGCAATTGGGCAATGTCGGGGCCTGCGGTTTGGGCATCGGGTTTGATGGCGACTCGCAGAAATTTTCCAAACCGGCAACGCGCCTGTTCTAAATCCCACAACTGGGTGATTGTGAATTGCATACCGCCCGAGAACCGATCCGGCTGGGCTTTACCCATCGCAATAATCAAAGCGTCTTCTTTAAGCAGGTTTTTGTGGGCATTGAGCAAGCCTTCATCGGCGCGGGCTTCAATCGTTGCAGACTTGTCATCGAGTTTGAACAATGCGAGCTTTCCGCGCTGGCCGTTGATCACCCGAAAATCGGTCACGATACCCGCGAGCAATTGAGGTTCTCGGGTTTCTAGTAACTCTTCAATCGGGCGCTTGGCAAAACGTCTTACTTCTAAAGCCACCTCATCAAACAAGTGACCCGACAGGTAAAAGCCCACTGCCGACTTTTCTTGGGTCAGCCGCTCTTTCACACCCCATGGCAAAGCGCTGACCAATTCAGGCTCTTGGCTACTGGAGCCGTGGTCATCGGGCCCGCCCATATCAAACAAGCCGACTTGGTTTTCATGGGCGCTGGCGGCGGCTGAAAAATCAAATGCACGATCTACTGAGGCAAGCAATGCTGCCCGGTTGAGTTCCAAGGTATCAAACGCACCGGCTTTGATCAAGGCTTCAAGGCAGCGCTTGTTCAAACGCGAACGCTCGACCCGGCGACAAAAATCAAACAAGCTGGTGAAGGGCCCCGCCTCTGCGGTCGGGCCACGGCCTTCGCGAGCCGCGATGATCGCCTCGATGGCCTGTTGGCCAGTTCCCTTGATCGCGCCTAATCCATACCGAATGTGTTGGTTAGAGATAGGCTCGAACCGGTAAACGCCTCGGTTGACATTGGGCGGCTCAAAGTGGATATTAAATTTTTCGGCATCACCAAATAAAATCTTGAGCTTATCGGTGTCGTCCATCTCCACTGTCATATTGGCGCAAAAGAATTCGGCCGTGTAGTGGACCTTGATCCAAGCGGTGTGGTACGCCAAGAGGGAGTAAGCCGCAGCGTGGGATTTATTAAATCCGTAGCCCGCAAACCGCTCCATCAAGTCAAATACTTCATCGGCTTTAATTTCGGTGATATTGTTCTTGGCCGCGCCTGCGCGAAAGATTGCCCGATGGTTGGCCATTTCTTCGGCATCTTTCTTACCCATCGCACGGCGCAACATATCAGCGCTACCCAAAGAGTAGCCACCCAAAATCTGCGCGGTTTGCATCACCTGTTCTTGGTACACCATGATGCCGTAGGTCTCCGACAACATCTCTGCAACCAGGGGGTGCGGGTATTCAATCTCTTCGCGTCCGTGTTTACGCGCCACAAAACTCGGGATCAAGTCCATGGGGCCGGGACGGTAGAGCGCGTTAAGTGCAATTAAATCTTCTAAGCGCGTGGGCTTCGCATCGCGCAACATACCTTGCATCCCACGGCTTTCAAACTGAAAGACCGCTTCCGTTTTTCCTTCAGAAAAAAGACGGTACACCTCGGGATCATTAAGCGGCAGGTTCTCAAACGCAAAGTTTTCTTGTCCCGCGTGTCGTGTGCTGATGAATTCCTTGGCGATTTCTAAAATCGTTAAGGTCGCCAAGCCTAAGAAGTCAAACTTCACCAAGCCAATGGCTTCGACGTCATCTTTGTCGTATTGGCTTACCGCCGATTCGCTGCCTGGCTGTTGGTACAGCGGGCAGAAGTCGGTGAGCTTACCCGGCGCAATCAAAACGCCACCCGCATGCATTCCTACATTGCGCGTCATGCCTTCTAACTTGCGGGCCAACTCCAACAACGTTTTAACGTCTTCCTCCTTGGCCTCGCGCTCGGCCAAAAGGGGTTCGGCTTCGCTGGCGTACACCGTCTTATCGTCTTTTTTGCGCTCTGTGGGCGCAACCTGCAAGGAGACCGAGGTTCCAGGCTTATTAGGGATGAGCTTACTGATTCCGTCACAAAACGGATAGCTAAAGTCAAGTACCCGCCCAACGTCACGAATCGCCGCGCGGGCGGCCATCGTTCCAAAAGTCACAATCTGGCTGACCGCAGCTTTGCCGTATTTTTCTTTAACGTAATCAATCACCCGGTCGCGATTGCCTTGGCAAAAATCAATATCGAAGTCGGGCATGGATACCCGCTCCGGATTTAAGAAACGCTCAAAAAGCAGCTTGTACTGCAGTGGGTCCAAGTCAGTAATTTTCAAGGCGTACGCCACCAACGAGCCTGCGCCGGAACCGCGCCCAGGTCCAACTGGGCAGCCATTGCTTTTGGCCCAGTTAATGAAATCACCAACGATCAAGAAATAACCCGGAAAGCCCATATTCACAATGGTCGTGAGCTCAAACTCGAGACGCTCAACGTACCTTGGCATCTGCGCTTGCCGCTCTGACTCTTGCGGGTACAAGTGCAACATGCGCTCTTTGAGCCCTTCGTGGGAAGCGTACCGAAAATAATCTTCCGGAATCATGCGCACACCGTCCACCAGAGGGGTGGGGAACTCTGGCAGTTGCGGCTTGCCTAACACCAAACTGAGGTTACAGCGCTTGGCGATTTCTTGGGTGTTGAAAATAGCCGAAGGGATATCGGCAAACAAAGCCTCCATCTCTGCGCTGGTTTTGAAATACTGCTCGCGCGTAAATCGGCGGATCCGTTTGGGGTTACTAAGTAACTCACCATCGGAAATACAGACCCGGGCTTCATGCGCTTCAAAATCATCGGGCTGCGAAAACTGAACTGGATGCGTCGCGACCACAGGCAAATGCATACGCGCTGCCAACTGGACGCAGGCCGCCACATGGGCCTCGTCATCCAAGCGCCCAGCGCGTTGAATTTCCAAATAAAAGCGGTGGGTAAAAATGCTTGATAACTGCAAAGCCCACTCATGCGCACGCTCCGTGTCCCCTTGAACCAAGGCTTGCCCGACGGGGCCGGCTTGGGCGCCTGACAGTGCAATCAAACCCTCGCTCAGTTCCTGCAACCATTCCAGCTTGGCAACCACCATAGCCTTGCCTGTATTTTGCGTGTAGGAGCGCGCCAGCAACTCCGAGAGGTTCAAGTAACCCTGCTTGTTTTGAACCAACAACACAATGCGCGAGACAGCATTGGTATCGGCACCCAAGCCTTCCAAAATCACTTCGGCGCCAAGAATCGGCTTCACTCCGTTGTCACGGGATTTTTTATAAAACTTGATTGCGCCAAAGAGGTTGTTCAGGTCCGTAATCGCCAAGGCGGGTTGCTGGTCTTGGGCGGCCAATCCGACTAGCTCGTCGATGCGGTTGGTACCGTCAACGACCGAAAACTCTGTGTGAATGCGCAGGTGAATAAACATCCAAGCATTGTAGGTTTTCGCAGCCCCGGCCCGGGCTCCGTAAAATCCCCCCTGTGAACACCATTCTTAACATCTCGGCCTACAAATTTACCCCGCTCACGGATACCCTGGAACTTCGGGCGCTTTTTCTGGCTCGCGCCCAAGCCTTGCAGCTCAAAGGGACTATCTTGTTAGCCGAAGAAGGTATTAATTTGTTTTTAGCCGGGCCGCCTGAAACCGTGCGCCGCTTTGTAGGCCAGTTACATACCGATCCACGGTTTGGTGACATCACACCCAAAGAGAGTTGGTCCGACAACCAGCCATTTAAAAAAATGCTGGTCAAGGTCAAGGGCGAAATCATTCGCATGAACCACCCCGCGATTCAACCCGCCCAAGGCCGCGCTCCTGCTGTTACCGCAGAAACCGTCAGACGTTGGCTCGTGCAAGGGACTGACGACGAAGGCCGCTCCGTAGTCACCCTGGATACGCGCAATGACTTTGAGGTTGATGAGGGGACCTTTGAAGGCGCGATTGATTTGCGCATCACCAAGTTCACGGAATTTCCGGACGCCCTGCGGGCCCACAAAGCCGAACTCGTTGGCAAAACCGTGGTGAGCTTTTGTACTGGCGGCATTCGCTGCGAAAAAGCTGCCATCTTGATGCGCGAAGAAGGGTTAGAAAACGTGTACCAACTCGAAGGCGGTATTCTCAAATACTTTGAAGAAACCGACGGCAAGCACTACACCGGCGGGTGTTTTGTGTTTGACGAACGCCGGGCGCTCGGGTCCGATTTGTCTAAAGTCGCGCTGAAGTCTTAAACAGCGCGATAAAGCCGTTCCAGTACTCTGGAACCCGCCAAAATACATAGGCAGAGAACACCAAGTTCACACAACCCGTCAGCATAAAAACCTCGGGGATTGAGTAGCCTGACGTAAGTAATGCGCCAGCAATCAGAGAGCTGGCCACCATAAATAGCGCGTTAATGATGTTGTTGGCCGCAATGATGCGGGCGCGGTGCGAAGCGTGGCTACGTTGTTGAATCAAAACGTACATCGGCACGCTGTAGAGTCCTGTGAACAAACTCATCAAACCCAAATCCGCCATGACTCGCCAATGGGCGGGTTGTTGTGCAAAAGTCGCAAAGTCCATGAGGGGCACTTGGGGCAAGCCTCGCGAGGCGAAGTACAAATCGATGGCAAATACGCTCATTCCTAATGCGCCAAGCGGCACCAAGCCCAAAGAATTTTTTCTTCGGCTTAAGCCTTCGCACATTAAAGCCCCGACACCCACTCCGACAGAAAAAACCACCAATAGCAAAGAGGCCACCTGCTCATTGCCATGCAAAACTTCTTTGGCAAAGGCAGGAAACTGGCTCAAAAAAACCGCCCCAAAAAACCACATCCAACTGATAGCTAGCAAAGAGCGAAAAACCACAGGGTCTTGCCGCGACATCTGAATGTTTTTCCAGGTTTGAAAAAACGGGTTCCAGTCCAAGCGCAAATCAGGCGCTGTGGCGGGGTAACTCGGAATGCGACCCGCAGCAATACGCCCCAAAACAGCAAAAAGTACACAAGCGCAGGCAACAACTGCATGGCCCACCTGCGGAATAGCCACCAACAAGCCGCCTACCATATTGCCAAGCAAGATAGCCACAAACGTTCCCATCTCCACCATGCCGTTGCCACCGACCAATTCCTTCTCGTTTAAGGCGTCAGGCAGGTACGCAAATTTAGCGGGGCCAAATAAGGTGGAATGGCAACCCATCAAAAAAGTGCAAATCAGCAAGATGACGGCGTTGCCTTGAATAAATCCAAATACCGCCAAGGCCATGATGGCAATTTCTAAATTTTTGACAGCACGCATGAGCCGCGCTTTTTCCCATTTGTCTGCCAGTTGTCCGCTGCTTGCAGAAAAAAGAACGTAGGGAAGTATGAATAAAGCGCCAATAACCAAACCCGCTAACGATGGCGGCAGCCAATCGACAGACAATTGGTAGGTCACCATCACGGTGAATGCAAACTTAAAAACGTTGTCGTTTGCAGCACCGCTGAATTGCGTCCAAAAAAATGGACCAAATCGCCGCTGCAACAACAATGCGAATTGTCCTGCAGGTTCTAGGGAATCACTCGAATGCGTCGTTTTCATATCAGTCGTTCTCCTGTTTGTAAACGCCAAAGTGCGGCATAACCACCATCGCGTGCGATCAAAGCTTCATGCGTCCCGCTTTCGACAATCTGCCCGTCTTCCATCAAGTGAATGCAATCAGCCTGGCGCACAGTCGAGAGTCGGTGGGCAATCACAATCGTAGTCCGGTTGCGTGACACAACGTCTAAGGAGCGTTGAATCGCTGCTTCCGTTTCATTATCAACTGCACTCGTCGCTTCGTCCAGAATCAAAATGGGCGGATTCTTTAGGATGGCGCGGGCAAGCGCCAAGCGCTGACGCTGCCCTCCCGAGAGCTTTTGCCCCCGCTCGCCGATGCGGGTTGCAAAACCCAAAGGCAGCTTCAAAATAAATTCAGTGGATTCGGACGCCCGCGCTGCGTCTGCAATGGCAGCTTCACTCACATTGTCTGAGCCGTAAGCAATGTTCTCAGCCACCGTCCCATCGGTCAGAAAAGAATCCTGGGCAACATAACCCATACAGCGTCGCAGGTCTTGCAAGTTCAATGCGTCAATAGCTTGGCCGTCCAACAAAATTCGCCCTTGTTGTGGCGAATAAAACCGCAACAGGAGTTTCACCAAGGTGGACTTACCTGAACCCGTGGTTCCAACGAATGCGGTTGTTTTTCCCGCTACCAAGGTGATATTGATACCTTGAACTGTAGGAACATCGGGGTCGGTGCTGTCATAGGAAAAGCCAACGTTTTCAAAACGTAACTCGCCTTGAATTTTTGCTTTGTCAAAGTGCTGGCCTTCGTAAGCAATGGTGATGGGCGTTCCCAAAAGTTGCATAGCGCGATCAATCGCCGCCATAGAGCGTTGGTACATGTCTGCGACATCGGCCAAACCCGTCATCGGCCACAGCAGGCGTTGGGTTAGAAACACCAACACCGAATATGCGCCCACAGCTAAATCATCGTGAAGGGTCAGCCATCCGCCGTAGAGCAAGGTAGCGGTAAATCCGCTCAAAATCGCCATCCGAATCACGGGTGTAATGGCCGAACTGACCCGAATGGCTTTGGAGTTCGCGCTGCGGTAGCGGTTGCTTGCCTGCCCGATCTGCGCCGCTTCAAAACCCTCGGTTGCAAACGCTTTGATGGTTGCCAACCCCAGCAGGTTATTGTTTAGGCGAGCGCCCACATCACCAGCGGCCTCGCGAACTTCCGCATAGCGCGGAGCCAAGCGCTTCTGAAACCAAAACGCACCAAACAAAATGACAGGGACCGGCAAGAGCGCGATCAAAGCAATGCCGGGCTGCATCGCAAAAAAAACAGCGCTGATCATCAACGACGAACAAAACACTTGGATGATTTGGTTCGCCCCGCCGTTTAAGAAACGCTCCATCTGGTTGATATCGTCGTTCAAAATCGCCATCAAATTACCGGTGCGCTGATTTTCAAAATACGCCATGTCCAATTTCTGAACGTGGCCGTAGGTATCTAAACGCAGATCGTGCTGAATGTCTTGCGCCAGCTGACGCCACTTCACCTCATAGAGATACTGAAACAGCGATTCACCCCCCCAGATCACCACGTTCAATGCGCCTAGCGCCAACAACTGGTGCCAGGTACTGGTAATGCCTACTGCGCCCAACACGTTGCGGGCTAAAAAACTCTGGTCGCCCTTAATCACCACATCCACCGCAGCGCCAATCAATACCTCGGGCAAGATATCAAAAAACTTATTGAGTACCGAATACATAGCCGCGATGCGGAAATCACGGCGGTAGGCGCGGGCGTAGGAGAGGAGTTTTTTGAGTGGGTGCATGTTGTCTTTGACTATATCCCCAAGAACAACATGCATCCCAAGTGCATCAAGCCTCCGCAATTCTTCGACCGGAGCCAGCATCAAATCGATGAATGCGTCCAGGCCGAGGGGTTACAAAAAGCGTCGAGCCCAATGGGGGGGAAATACAGGACTCGTCTGTGCGAATGGTGAGCGATTCTTCAGAATTTCCATGCAACCAGTGACCATGAATAAGTCGCTCTGCACCCAACATTTCTACCGCGTCGACCTGAAGCTCCCACCCTGAAGGTGTGATGTCTAAATGTTCAGGCCTTATGCCGGTTATCACATCTGAATTAGCACCGGGTGCATGTCTCAAAAGATTCATGGGAGGTGAACCTATAAAGCTGGCCACAAATGTAGTCTCGGGACGCGTGTAAACCTCTTCTGGGGTTCCGAACTGCTCCAACTGGCCGCCGTTCATAACGATCATGCGCTGGGCCAGCGTCATGGCTTCAACTTGATCGTGTGTTACAAAAAGACT
>SXGU01049458.1_pt1 | contig 31378 bp, 20 predicted proteins | sample 3174531 | NCBI WGS metagenome assembly SXGU01 (sample SAMN11356863, study PRJNA531348) | freshwater metagenome | isolation source: freshwater sample F1-140 | place: China: Fuxian Lake, Yuxi | collected 2017-12-25 | reverse complement strand
GACTTCGGCGGCGAGGTGGAGCGGGTCCTCCGCATGGCGGACGGGTGCCTGCTGCTGGTCGACGCCTACGAGGGACCGATGCCCCAGACACGGTTCGTGCTGGAGAAGGCCCTGAAGGTCGGCCTCAAGCCGATCGTGGTGGTCAACAAGTGCGACAAGCCCGAGGCCCGGCCCGACGAAGTGGTGAACGAGGTCTTCGACTTGCTGGTGGACCTTGGCGCCGATGACCTCGCCCTGGACTTCCCGGTGCTCTACGCCTCCGGCCGCGACGGCTGGGCCGCGGTGGATCGGAACGACCGCGAGAACGGCGTGCGCGACCTCTTGCACGCCATCGCCGACCGCGTGCCGGCGCCGGTGGGCTCGCGCGACGGCGCGCTGCAGTTCCTGGTGACCAACCTTGACTGGAGTTCCTACACCGGCCGCATCGCGATCGGACGGGTGTATCGCGGCACGGTCAAGGCGGGGCAGTCGGTGGTGATGACCAAGTCGAGCGGGACCAACAAGCGCACTCGCGTGATCGCGCTCAAGAAGTTTGAAGGCCTCGGCCGCCGCGACGCCGAGTGGGTCGGGGCAGGGGACCTTTGCGCCATCGAGGGGCTGGAGGGGGTCGAGATCGGCGACACGGTGTGCTCGCCCGAGGCTCCCGAAGCGCTGGTCCGCGTGACCGTCGACGAACCGACGCTGCACATGGTCTTCCGGATCAATGATGGCCCGCTCTCGGGCCGGGAGGGCAAGTACGTCACCAGCCGGCAGATCGCCGAGCGACTGGACCGAGAGCTGGAACACAACGTGGCGCTCCGCGTGACGCCGGGAGACTCGGCCGACGAGTTCCGGGTCTCCGGGCGTGGGCTCCTGCACCTGGTCGTGCTGCTGGAGAACATGCGCCGCGAAGGGTTCGAGCTCACGGTGGGCAAGCCGGAAGTCGCCATCAAGGAGATGGACGGGGAACGGCATGAGCCCTTCGAGCGCCTCACCGTGGACGTCGGGGAGACATCGATTGGCTCCGCGATGGAACTCATCGGGCAGCGCGGTGGCGAGGTGGTCAACGTCGTCCCTCGTGGCGGCCGCATGCACGTCGAGGCCGACATGCCGGCGCGAGGCCTCATTGGCATGCGGACCAGGCTCCTCAATGCCACCGGTGGCGACGCCGTGATGCACCACGCCTTCCTGGAGTGGCGCCCATTGAAGCCGAGCGACCGGCGACGCACCAACGGCGTGCTGGTCTCCACCGAGAGTGGATCGGCGACAACCTATGCGCTGCTGGGTCTCTCGGACCGGGGAATCATGTTCGTCCGCCCGACCGACCCGGTGTACGAGGGGATGATCGTCGGGGAGCACAATCGCGACAATGACCTGCAGGTCAATGCCACGCGCGCCAAGCCGTTTTCAAACGTCCGCGAGGCCAACAAGGAGCAGACGGTCGTCCTCAAGGAGCCGCGCTCGATGGGGCTCGAGGCCAGCCTGGAGTTCGTCGAGGAGGATGAGCTCGTGGAAATCACCCCGGCAAGCGTGCGGATCCGCAAGCGCGTCCTCAAGGAGTCGGAGCGCAAGCGGGCCCAGCGCCAGGAGCGTGACCGTCTCGCCTCCGCGAGTGCCTGAGGGCCATCGATGTCGTTGGCAGGAGCCGGGGCTCGGCCGGTGCTGCGATAGGATCCTTCGCACGTGGCTCGCCTCGTCCACAAGTTCGGCGGTTCCAGCGTCGGCGACATTCGCAAGATGCGCCGTTGTGCGTCCCGGGTGGCGGGCGTCATCGCCGATGGGAACGAAGTCGCGGTGGTCGTCTCCGCGATGGGTGACACGACCGATGAACTGATCGACCTTGCGGGGCAGGTCACCTCCGAGCCTGATCGACGGGAGTTGGATGCGCTCATGGCCACGGGAGAGCAAGTGTCCGCGGCCCTCTTTGCCATGTGCCTGCGGGAACTTGGGCTCCGAGGCCGCTCATTCACCGGGGCGCAGGCCGGCATCGAGACGGATTCGAGGTACGGGAGGGCGCGCATCAAGGCGATCGACGGGACACGGCTCGAGGAAGCCCTGGCTGGTGGACTCGTCCCCGTCGTCGCCGGATTCCAGGGGCGTGCGGAGGAGGGGGGTGTGGCCACCCTCGGTCGCGGCGGCAGCGACACGACGGCCGTCGCGCTGGGGGCTGCGTTGCAGGTGGCGCGCCACGGCGGGAGTTGCGAGATCTTCACGGACGTCGATGGAGTGTTCACGGCCGATCCAAGGCACGTGCCCGACGCCGTCCGGCTTCCGAGGATCTCGTACGGCGAGATGCTGGAACTGGCCAGCCTCGGCGCCGGCGTGATGCACGCCCGAGCCGTGGTCTTCGGCGAACGCCATGGCGTCCCGATCCACGTTCGGCACAGCCAGCATCACGGCGTCGGTACGATGATCGTCAAGGAATCGCCTGAGATGGAAGACAATGTCGTCGTTGGCTGCGCACTCAAGACAGACCTTGGGCGCGTGACGCTCCGAAAGCTGCCGGCGACCACGGGAATCCAGGCTTCGCTGTTCGATCGGCTGGCGACCGGGGCGGTCGTCGTCGATGACATCATCCAGACGGAGTTTGGCGACGCGGCGAGCGTGGCGTTCACCGTCGAGCACGGCGACCTTGGTGCCGTGAAGGCACTCGCGAACGACGTGATCGGGCAATGGGGCCAAGGCGAAGTCTGCATCGACGTCGGCCTCGCCAAGGTGTCCGTCGTCGGCGTCGGCATGCGATCCCACGCCGGCGTGGCGTCAAGGATGTTCCGGGCACTCTCGGACGTGAACATCCGGATCCACAACATCACGACCTCCGAGATCAAGATCAGCTGCATCATCGATCGATCCGAGGCCGAGCGTGCGCTGCGCACGGTGCACGAGGCCTTTGGGCTGTCGGAACTGGGAAACATGGCTGGCATCGCCAGCGGCGGGAATCCATCCGTGCAGCCCTCGGGGACGACGGGATGAGTGGGTCGCCGGGCATCCGGGAGAGTGCCTCGGCCGCACTCTTCGGCGACCGGAACGCCCAGCGAACCGATGAACCGCCGGCACTGGCTGGATTCGAGGTGATCGCCAGCGTGGGCAGCGGTGGGTACGGGACCGTGTGGTCCGCGTGGCAGGCGGAGCCCACTCGGCGCAAGGTCGCCATCAAGGTCCTGCGGGAGCGATTCCCGTCTCCCGCCCAGGCCGCGCGCTTCGATGCGGAGGCGCACATCCTGGCTCGGCTTCGGCATCCAGGCATCGCCGCCGTCCACATGAGCGGTTCGGATGCCCTGGGACGGCCGTGCATCGTCATGGAGTTGGTCGATGGCCGCGCGATCACCAGCTACTGCGACGATCGCCGCCTGGCGATCCGTGAACGCGTGAGCCTGCTCGCGGCGACGGCCCGCGCATTGCAGCATGCCCATGCCTGCATGGTGCTGCACTGTGACGTGAAGCCAAGCAACATCTTGGTGTCGGAGATCGACGGCCGTCCAACGCCAAAGGTCATCGACTTCGGCATCTCGCGGAGCCTCGGCCCCGACGAGATGGTGCCGACCATCACCCAGTCGCGCGGGGCGGTCGGCACGATCGAGTTCATGTCCCCGGAGCAGATGGCCGGCAAGCTCCTGGACGTGCGAACGGACATCTATGGACTTGGCGCGATCATGCACGCCTTGCTGTCGGGCGCGCTGCCGCATGACGTGGAGGCACTCAAGACGGCCGCCGCGACAGGTGCCATGCTCACGCTGGAGCCCATGGGGATGGCGCGTTCCATCCGGCTCGGGGCGATCGATCACGCCCGGCTGCAACGCGTGGCCATGCAACGCGCGACGACCGTGGCCGGGCTGGCCGAAGACCTCAGGGGGGAACTGGACTGGATCACCCGCAAGGCGCTGGAACCCAGTCCGGACGCGCGCTACGCGACGGCGTCGGAACTGGCCGAGGACCTCGAGGCGTGGCTGGACCACCGTCCGATCCGCGCGGCGCCACCAAGTCGGTGGTACCGGCTGGGCAAGCTGGTGCGCCGGAACCCGGTCGCGAGCGGCGCGGTGGCCGCGGCGGCTGTCGCGGTGATCGCGGCCGCGATCGTGAGCACGGCGGCGTACGTTTCCACGAGCCGGCAGCTGGCCCGAGTCGCGGCACTCCAGGGATTCGAGGAGTCGATCCTGTTGGGGATCGATCCGGGCGTGGCGAAGGGCTATGACTCGCAGCTGCTTCAGTTGATCGTGGACCGTGCCGCAACAGGCCTGGAGTCATCAACGCTCGCCGATGACCCGATCTTGCTCGCCGACAAGGAGTTGGTCCTCACACGCGCCTACGCACTCGCCGACGAGATGGCCAAGGCCCGCGTGTTCGCGGAACGCGCCGAGGCGACCTCACGGGTGGCCTTTGGCGACGGGTCGCTGGAGCATGCCGAGTCGCTCAACGCCCTGGCCAGCGTGCTGTCGCGGGTGGGAAAGGCGGAGCAGGGTGCGGAGGCTGCGCGGCGAGCGGTCGCGATTCGCGCCAAGCTGCTGGGGACGGGCGCCTCCGAGACCATCACGGCACAGAAGAATCTCGCGCTGTGCCTGGACCGGCTTGGCAGGGTGCCCGAGGCCGAGGCCTTGCACCGCGCGGTCGTGGCGGCCCGGACCGAGTTGCTTGGAGCCGACGACATCTTGACGCTCGAGGCCGTACGTGACCTGGCCGAGAGTCTCCGCAAGTCGGGCCGTCTCGACGAGGCGCTCGTCCTTGCCACGGCGTACCTGGAAGGAGTACGACGGACGCAGGGGCCTGACGCTGTCGAGCTGGTCTTGGCGCACAACAACGTTGGCACCACGCTTGTCAACCTGAACAGGCTTGACGAGGCGCTGCCGCACCTGCGAGAGGCGATCAAGGTTGGTGCAGCGACCTACGGGCCACGAAGCCTCATGCTGGCCATCTTCAAGAACAACCTTGCGGCCATCCATCGAGACCGCGGTGAACTGGACACGGCGCAAGCGATGTACGAGGAGCTGGTTCCGGTCTTCCAATCGATCGGGGGCGCGGACTGCTTCGAGATCCTGGTCGTGAAGACCCACCTGGCCAATCTGGCCTCGCTCAAGGGCGAACACTCCAGCGCGATAGAGCAGCACCGAGCGGTGATGGCAGACAAGGTTCGGGTGCTTGGGCCTGGGCATCGCAGCGTCGCGTTGGGACGATTCCTCGTCGGCGAAGCGCTGGAACGGGCGGGCGACGCCAGCGGAGCATCGAGGGAATTTGAGGCTGCGGCGACCGCCTGCTCGGCGGCGGGGATCGACCCGGCCAGCGTGGCACGGGCGTGGATCCGTGCGGCCCGGTTGGGGAGGGGTCTCCGGAACGATGCCGAGGTTGAAAGCGCCCGACAGCAGGCACGGACGGTGATCGACACGTTGCCCGCGGGACCAGGGCGCGAGGCGTTGGAAGCGGAGTGGGCTGAACTTCCCTGAACTGAGGGTGAGTCGGACGCGAGTCGAGTGGATTGGGCCGCGTGGGTAGATGGGTTCAGCGCGGCACCCGTTGCCGTTTAACAGAACCTCAATTATCGGACCTTATGGAGACCAGCGCTCCCATGGAAACCGGGGATTCCATACTCGGCTCGACTTTGACCCCCGTTTCGCGGAGACTCTCCCCATGGCCCTCGTTCGACGACCCCTCGCCGTCCCGCCGCACGCTCCAGCGAGTGGGCGCTCACAGCACAGCATGCCGATGGCACCCCTGTGCTCGGTGTTTCGTCGGTTCCTCAAGTCGCAGGGACTCAAGTACACGGTCGAGCGCGCGGAAATCCTGGAGTCGATCATCCGGCGCGACGGGATCTTCGAGGCAGAGGAACTCCTGCTGGAGTTGCGTCGCGGCGGTCACGACGTCTCCAAGGCCACGGTGTACCGAACGATCAACCTCCTGATCCAGTCGGGACTCATTGTCCAGGCCCTGTTCGATTCCAAGCAGTCGCACTACCAGCTGATCTACGGCAAGGAGCCACGCGACCACATGGTCTGCCTGCGGACCGGGCGGTTGGTGGAGTTTGAGTCGGAAGAGCTGTCGGCGCTGCGCGACCGGATCTGTCGAGACCTTGGATGGGATCCCGTGTCGCACCGGTTCCAGATCTACGCGCTGAGCCCCGAGGGCAAGGCGGCGATCGCGGTCGATGAAGCGGCTGGCACGGACATCGAGCCGGAATCCGAATCAGACGGCGACTGACGTGTGTCCCGGTTGGGCGTCACGCGCTGGAGGGACGATCGTCCTGGACAGTCGCTCGTCGGCCGGCGTGTGCGTGCTCGAGCGTCACGTGCATCGCGTTCTGCGGGACGAGGTCGCCGAGGCGATCCGGCCACTCAATCGCGACCACGGCGACTCTTCCTGACAGCCACTCCGGGAGGCCAGTCGATTCGAGGGACGCTGCGCTGGTGGCTCGATACGCGTCGACGTGGACCAAGGGAGCGTGCGTGCCGTCGTACACCTGGAGCGTGACGAAGGTCGGGCTGCTCACGTGGTCTGGATCGCAGCCGAGGCCTCGGGCCAGCCCTCGCACCAGCGTGGTCTTTCCTGCGCCGAGTTCTCCGTGGAGCAAGAGGCAGTCGCCGGGGCGCAGGCGGGCGGCCAGTTGCTGGCCCAGCGACTCCGTCGCGGACTGGTCGGCCAGCTCGAAGGATTCGCGCCGGGCTGCCGTCCCGTGATGCGCGTCGAGATGCGCCTCGCGATTCGCGCCGTCATGCCAGTCACCCGCCATGATTCCATCCCTCCTGCTCCAGGCTGGCGCCGTCCATGAAGGCCCCTGCCGGGTGACCTGGATCGACAGCGTGCACTGAGCCGATTGTCGCAATGCTGACCTGCGCCAGTTGCTGCGGGATGCTGCCGTCGTTCGGCGACGCCGTGAAGAGCAACTCGTAGTCCTCGCCGTCAGCCATCGCCGAGGCCACGGAGCAGCCTGGTGATGCGGGAATCGCGTCGCGGTGGAGCGCAATGTGCACGCCCGACGCGTGGGCCAGTCGCGTGGCGTCCCTGCCGAGGCCATCGCTGAGGTCCATCATGGAGGTAATGCGGAGCTGGGCTCGCTCGTGCAGGGCGCGAAGTTCGCGAGCCAGCGCCAGCCGCGGCTCGAACGTGAGGTGGGAGCCGTGGCCACCCCCCAATGACCCGCCGAGCGACCCGGTCACGAAGACATCGTCTCCTGGGCGGGCGGTACAACGAGTGAAGGGCAACTGGCCCGGCGCGAGGGCGGCGGTGATCGCGACGGCAATCGTGAATGGATGGTCCGCCGACGAATGGATGGAGGTGTCGCCTCCGATCAGCGGGCAGCCGTACGCGGTCGCCGTGGCGACCAGTCCATCCAAGAGGCGGGAGACGTCGGCCAAGGTCATGTCGGGCCGAAACTGCACGCACGCGACGCAGGCGACGGGCGCGGCTCCCATGGCCGCGACGTCGCTCAGGTTTCGCGTGAGCGCCTTGCGTCCCACCAACGCCCAGTCGGTGCCCCGGAGGAAGTGCGTGCCCTCGATCATCGCGTCGGCACCGGCGAGCATCGTGCCCGCCACCGTCGGGACGATCGCGAGGTCGTCGCCTGGGCCCATCGCCGATGGACGCCCGATGCGCGCGGCGATCATCGCGAGGATCTCGGACTCCGAAAGCCGTCCGTCCGATCGTGCTGCCGCGCCGGCCGTCACGAGATGGGCCCTCGCCAGGCCGCGCGGGTCCGCAAGGCATCGGCGACGGCGTCGGCGTTGCGCCGCGTCGCCCCTTGATGGGCTCGGATCACGTCGCGGCCGCGCTGGGCCATGGCGAATCCTTCGCTTCGATCGGCGAGGAGGGTGGCGATGGCCACGGGGAGTGCCTCTGGCGCGACCTGCAGCGCTCCCCTGCCCCGAAGGAGCGCGGAAGCGGTCTCCCGGAAATCATCCACGCGGGGCCCAAACACCACCGGCTTGCCCAGCGCGACGGGCTCCATCATGTCGCTCCCATACAAGTGGCCAAAGGTGCGGCCCACGATCACCACGTCGGCCAGCGCATAGGCCATGCGCAGCTCGCCGATCGTGTCCAGGAGGAAACGGCCGGTGGAGGAACCGCGATCTCCCCTGCTGCGGCGCGCACAGCCGGGAAGTGCCGCGGCGGCCTCGTCAAATCGCTCTGGCTTGCGCGGCGCGCAGAGGAGCTGCGCGTCGGGCACGGCGCTGGCCACGGCGGCATGGATCATCGACTCCTCCCCCGGGCCGGTGGAACCAGCGACGATCAGCGGCCGGCCGCGGTCGATGCCCATCGCTTCGGCGAGCGCGGCGGCGCCTGGCACGTCGTCCTCGATCCGCGCCTCGTCCCACTTCATCGTTCCCGCCACGGTCACCCGGTCGCCGGGCGTTCCCAAGTACCGGAATCGCTCGGCGTAGGCCGCATCCTGGGCCACGGCGGCGTGGACACCCATGAACATGGGGAACGTGAGGTAGCGAACCTTGGCGTATCGGCGAAAGCTGCGCTCGCTCAGCCGGCCATTGACCACGACCCACGGAATGCCGCGACGGTTGGCGGCCGAGACTTGGTTGGGCCAGAGCTCAAGTTCCACGCTCACGAAGACGTCGGGCGCGACCGCGTCCAGCAGCGCCGTGACGAAGCCAGAGAGGTCGATGGGATGGCGAAGCACCGTTCGCTTGCCGTCATGCAGGGCGTGGGCTCGCTCGATCCCCGTCGCGGTTGACACGGAGAGCACCACTTCGGGGCCGCCCGGAAGGGCTTCGATGGCTTCGATCAGGCCTCGGCAGGCGTTGACCTCGCCCACCGAGACGGCGTGGATGAGGACACGGGGACGATGGGCGGGTGGCAGCGGGGCCGTCTTGGCCAATCGACCCTTCCACGATGCGAACTTGGCCGGCTTGGTCGCCGCCATCCAAGCCAGCCACGGCGACGCGATCACGCCCCCGGCGATGTAGGCAGCGTCAACCAGGACTCCCATCGGAACATCCTACGGGGAGCCGACGCGCGCACGCCGAGCCGTACGATTCGCCGCGAATGAGCGGACGCTGGCGCATCGCCGTTGATGTTGGTGGCACGTTCACGGATGCCGTCGGCGTCTCGCCGGATGGCGTTCGGCACCGAGCCAAGATCTTGAGTGCCGACGACGTGCGCCGCGATGGGATGCCATCGCCGATCGCGGCGGTGCACACGATCACGAAGGTGCCGGTCGGTTCGCCGTTGCCGCCGATCGACCTTCGGGTGGGCACGACGCGCGGGACGAATGCGCTGCTCGAGGGCGCCACCAGCCGAGTGCTGATGGTGTTGCCGCACGGCCTGGCCGACATCCTTGAGATCGGCGACCAGCGTCGCCCCGACCTCTTCGCGTGGCACCCAACCCGTCCACGGCCGCCGCTGCACGCGGTCGTCACGACGACGGCTCGGATGGATGCACGCGGCGACGTCGTGTCGGCATTGGATGATGCGGAACTGGCGCGCGTGGTCGTGGCCGTGCAGGCCGCCGTGCGCTCGCACCGCATCGACTCGATCGGCGTGGCGTTGCTGCATGCCGACGTCGATCCATCGCATGAACGCGAGCTCGCGTCCGCGATCGCCGCGGCCACCCGCCTTCCCGTGACCTGTTCGCACGCGATGGGTCGAGTGGCCGGGTTCGTTGATCGAGCCAATGCCACGCACGCCGATGCACTGCTGACAGGCTCGATTCGCGGGTTCGTCGCGTCAATGCGCGATCACCTGGCCGACGCGAGCGCGTTGCACATGATGACGAGCGCGGGTGGGTTGGCGGCGGCAGACGAGTTTCGCCCAAAGGACAGCCTTCTTTCCGGCCCGGCCGGTGGCGTGCGCGGGGCGCTGGCCAGTGCCACGGCCGCGATGATCGGTCCCGTGCTGGCCTTTGACATGGGAGGGACGTCGACCGACATTTCAAGGCTGGACGGGCAGGTGCCCCTGGCGTTCCAGACGACGGTCGCCGGCGTCACCATCGCCAGCCCGTGCGCAGCGATCGACACCATCGCCGCAGGGGGAGGGAGCATCGTGCAATGCATCGGTGGTGTCGTACGAATCGGGCCAAGGAGCGCAGGCAGCGATCCGGGACCGGCCTGCATGGGTCGTGGCGGCCCGCTGACGGTCACCGATCTGGACCTCTTGGCGGGTCGACTGGAAGGCGTGCCGCTTCCGCTGGATCGCGCGGCGGCCGAGCGCGCGATGGCCGTCCAGCTGGAGGCATTCACGCTGGCCCGGGGATCGACCACGCCCATTGAGTTTGTCGAGGCCTGCCTTTCGCTGGCGGACGAGGTGATGTCGGCCGCGATTCGCCGGACCGCCGTGCGACGTGGATTCACCGCGGAATCCCACACGCTCCTGGCCTTTGGGGGCGCGGGGCCGCTGCACGCATGCGGGATCGCGGACCGGCTCGGGATCGGCACCATCTTCGTGCCTGCCGACGCGGGCCTCCTGTCGGCGGTTGGCATCGAGTCGGCCACGGAGAGCCGCGTGCTCCAGCGCGGGCTGCGCCAGCGCCTGGATGGTTCGATCGACTGGGAGCGTGTTGTCGGCGAACTCCGTGCCGAGTGTGCCCCGACCGGCTGGCGCACCGAACGGGCCATCATCCTCATGCGGCTCGTCGGGCAAGAGTCGTCGATCGAGGTGGACCTGCCCGGTGAGCCGGTCGGACCGGACGTGGAGCGGTCGCTGGCGATGTCGTTCCGGGAGCGATACCTTCAGGTCTACACCACGCCGCCGCCCCCTCGCCCGATCGAAGTGGAGTCCGTGCAGCTGGTCGTCGTCCGAACGGGCACGACCGAAGACGCGGGGACGAAGCGCCACGCTGAGGCCATCCAGGAGCCAGCCGTCGCCAGGCACTCCGGCCCCGCGACGATCAATCGAATGGACTGCACCATCCACGTCGCGGATGGATGGCAGGCCCACGAGCGTGCGGAGGGGAGCGTCGTGCTGGTGCGGCACGCTCCCCGTGCCAACGCGGATGCGACGGCGGATGCGACGGCCCGCGAGATCCTCCACGAGGAGTCGATGGCCGCCCGGCTGTCGGGCATCGCGGACGAGATGGGCGAGCTGCTCAGGCGCACGGCCGTCAGCGTCAACGTCAAGGATCGGCTCGACTACTCGTGCAGCGTGCTGGACGCCGACGGCTCCCTGGTCGCCAATGCGCCGCACCTTCCGGTGCATCTGGGGTCGATGGGTGCCTGCGTGCGCGAGGCCACCCGCGGCATGGACCTTGGGCCAGGCGATGCGGTGGTGGTGAACCACCCCGCGTTCGGCGGAAGCCACCTCCCCGACCTCACGGTGATCACGCCGGTGTTCCGTCCGGCGTCCCTCGGGCAGCGGCCGCAGCGCGTCGCGTTCGTCGCCAGCCGGGCGCACCACGCCGAACTGGGTGGATCGCGGCCAGGATCGATGCCACCCGATGCCGCCCGGCTGGAGGATGAAGCCATCGTCATCCCCCCGACCTTCGTGCGAAGGGCAGGAGTCACCGACCTCACGGCGATCGGGGCCCTGCTGCGATCCGGCCCCTGGCCCAGTCGCCTGCCAGAAGAAAATGAACTGGACCTTCTGGCCCAGATTGCCGCCAACGAGCAAGGTGCCGAGGCCGTGCGGGCGCTTGACGTGGAGTGTGGCTCGGATGGCGCGGCGCACGCCTTCATGATCATTGGCCGTGCGGCCAGGGCCCGTGCCCGCGTGGCCATCGACAGTCTTCCCGGTGACACCATGCAGGCCGAAGAGCGCCTGGACGACGGCTCGCCGCTGCGGGTGTCCATCACCCGCCACGAACGCCGACTGCTCGTCGACTTTTCGGGGAGCGCCCCAATCCATCCGAAGTCGTTCAATGCGCCCGCGGCGGTCATCCGAAGCGTGGTGATGTACGTCTTGCGGTTGATCGCGGGCCGAGAGTGCCCCGGCGAGGCCGCTGGGATGGTGCTCAATGAGGGCTTCCTGGATGACGTCCAGATCAGTGGCCTTGGTGGAATGCTCGGTCCCCACATCGAGCCCGGTGCCCAATGGCCAGCCGTCGGATCTGGCAACACCGAGACCAGCCAGCGAGTGACAGACCTCCTCCTGAAGGCTGCGGGCGTGTGTGCGTGTGGCCAGGGCACGATGAACAACCTGCTCTTTGGCAACGCTCGATTCGGCTTCTACGAAACGATCGCGGGTGGAGCAGGCGCGTCGGCGGCGGGTCCTGGGTTGAGCGGCGTTCACACGCACATGACGAATACGCGTGTCACGGACCCGGAAATCCTGGAGCGACGGCTGCCCGTGCGGCTGGAGCGCTTTGAGCTTCGTCGAGGGAGCGGCGGTGCTGGCCTGGCCGCTGGTGGCGATGGCGTCGTTCGGCGGATTCGGTTTTTGGAGCCCGTGGAACTCTCCCTCATTTCGCAGCACCGCGTCGAGGTGCCGTTTGGCGCAGCGGGAGGGGGCGATGGAAAGTGCGGTGCACAGCAGGTGCTCCGAGCCGACGGCCGCGTTGAGCCACTCGGTGGAGTGGCGACCGTCGACCTCGCCGCCGGCGACGCGATCGAGATCCAGACCCCAGGCGGCGGCGGATGGGGGAAGGCCGTGCAGTGAAGATTGAGTCGGTCGACGCCGATGGGCGCGGTGGCGGGTGTCCCTCCATCTCAGGTCACAATCGACCCCTCAGAGGCCTGATTTGGCCTGAGATGCGCAGTGGGTGTCCCCCGCTCATCCCACGCCCCACTCCACCCGCTCGATCGCCACGGCCCGGCCGGTCAGCGGGTCAAGGTCGATCTGGCAGCCGCATACGCGTACATCGCCGCTGGCGACATCGAACTGTGTCGGCAGCCCCGCACTCATGTGCGTGACGACGGCCTCCTTGTCGCGACCGATCACGCTGTCGTAGGGGCCGCACATGCCCATGTCAGTGATGAATGCCGTGCCTCGGGGGAGGAGGCGAGCGTCGGCGGTCGGCACGTGCGTGTGCGATCCCACCACCGCCGTGACTCGCCCATCCAGGTAATGAGCCAGCGCGATCTTCTCCGCGGTGGCTTCCATGTGTGCTTCGACGATCACGATGGGTCGAGCCATCCCAGGTGCGGCGGGACACCGTTCGAGTGCGCGGTCGATCGCACCGAATGGCTCATCGGATGGGCCGTTCATGAAGACCCTTCCCAGCACCGTGACCACGGCCACGCCAGTCCCCTGCCACGAGCCCGCCGCGGGCGCCAACTTCAGGATGCGCTGGCCGGGCGATCGGGCCGGCAGGTTGAACGGGATGGTGATCGGTTCGTCGGCGCGCTCCAGGGTGGGGACGATGCGCCTGTCTCGGAGGGCATGGTCGCCCAGCGTCACCCCGTCGACGCCGGCAGCCCGGAGCGCGCGATAGAGCTCCTCCGTGATCCCAGAACCATGCTTGATGTTCTCCCCGTTGGCCACAATCAGGTCTGGCGAGCGTTCCTCCCGGATGCGAGGAATGGTCCGGACGACCCCTTGGCGCCCGGGGGCCCCGACCACGTCTCCGAGAAAGATGATTCGCATTCGGCCTGCCATGTGGTACACTTTACGAGTCCAACCAATGGATCACTTGGGGCCCGCAAGGTTGTCGCCTTGGGTCCCCGCCGTGCCAGAAATGTGGAAATCCGCGCCGCGCCTGTTCGTCGTGCGCCATCGGCCAAGGGACTTGGCCCAGTCCTGAACAACATTGACATCATGCAAGCAGTCAGCCTTCGTCAGGGGGACTCCGTCCGCCATCCCGAGCGTCCCGAATGGGGCGTCGGGAACGTGACTCGCACGGAGATCTGCACCAACAGCGGCACTCGTGACCTTCGGGTCTGGGTTCGATTCCCGAACGTCGGCGAGAAGGTGCTCCTGGCCAGCGTCGCCAAGCTGGAGGTCATGGGCGAGCAGACCGGGATGCAAGCGATCTACTCCCGCCCCACGATCACGCAGGTCGAGGGTGCGGGCTCCGACGGTTGGCTGGCCAAGATCGGCGAGCGCAACGCCACCGAGCTGATGATCGGGATTTCGCCCGAGGCCACCGATCCCTTTGCCAATATCAAGGTTCGCCTCGAGCGCACGCTCAAGCTCTATCGGTTCGACGGTCGCGCCGCCAGCCTCAATGACTGGGCCGTGGCACAAAGCGGCCTGAGCGACCCGATGACCCGCTTCAATCGGCAGGAGCTGGAGCAACTGCACAAGCGGTGGCTCTTCAACCTCGACACGCACCTTGGGCGGCTCCTGCAGGAAGTTCGCTACCAGAACGGCGTGCTGGATGAAGTCTTGCGAGACGCGACGCCGGTTGGCCGCAAGGCTGTCGACCGTGCGCGGGCGGCGGCGCGGTAGGCGGGAAGCCGTTTCTGGAGGACGGGGGAATTCCCACACGCGCGCGGGGGGAATCGCGGCTGGAAGGAGTCGATGTCCCGGCACCGATCAATTGTTTGTATCTGGCTGGGCTCATGGCAGACTCTCATGAGTGAAGGAATCTCCCCATGACCCACCGCACCCAATCGATTGTGGCCGTCTCCGCCATCTCGCTCCTCGTCTCGCTCCTCGTCTCGCTCGTGGCGTCGCCGCTGGCCCCGGCGCGCGCCGATGATCGAAACGATGACTTCGCCGATGGTTCCCGTGACACCTCGCTCTGGAGCGAGACGGAGTCGTGGGCGAACCAAGGCCAGAAGAAGAAGAAGTGCAAGGTCGAGGAGAAGTCAGGCGAGATCCAGGTGAATGCGACGGGCGGCAAGGGCGGTTCAGCCGCCTACACCTCCGCGTGGCAGGTCGATTGGACGGACAGTTTCTCAGTCGAGTTTGACCACGAACTCATCGCAAGCAAGCCCAAGAAGGCGTCCAAGGGCGCGATCAGCGGACTGAGCATCGGATTCGGCACGTTCACGCTCTCGGAGGGATTTACCACTGGCGTCTCCGTCCAGGTGGTGCAAGCCAAGGCGGGCCGCACCGTGCAGGTCGTGGCGCGGCGTGGATCACAGACGAGAGTCGACAGTGCGGCGATAGGGTCCGGTGAGCACTCGTTCACCGTGTCGTGGACGGCCACGGCCGACGGCACCGTCTCGGTCTTCGTCTACCGCGATGGCTCCGCCAACCCAGTCGTGGCCCTGGAGGGGATTGAGTCGACCTTCGCCGGCAAGGCGGCCGTCGGCGCGAACGCCGCGTTCTTCGGCCGGTCCAAGGGAAACTGGAAGTTCCGGGCCGACTTCGACGATGTCGCCATGTCCAGCGACGACTGGGACGATTCGGACGACTCGGGATTCGATGACGACGACTTCGACGGCTTCGATGACGACGACTTTGACGATGACGACGACGACGGCGAGGATGACGGCGAGGGCGACGACGACGGCGACGATGACGGCGACGATGACGGCGATGATGACGGCGACGGCGACAGCAGTGACAACGACGGCCACTCCGGCACTCAGACGCTTTCGGCGGCGGCCTTCGCGTCGACCCTTGAATCGGCGGAGGCGGTGCCTGGCATCGACGCCCCCGCGATCGAGGCCGAGGTCGAGGACGGGGCCGGTGGACGGCTGGACACGATCCACTGGGATGCCGCGGCTGGCGAACTCGTCTTTGCCCGAACCAATGCCACGACGCTGGTGACGACGGTCACGGCGCGACGGACCCCGACGGCACAAGACCTGAATCGATACGGCGACGGCATCGATGCGCTCGATGTGGTCGTGATGACCTTGGCCGAGGCGCTCGATGCGGCGGTTGGCCAGTACCCCGGCGCGACGGTGGAAGAGGTCGAGCTGGACCTCTCCGGTGGTTCGCCGATCTGGGAGGTCGACCTGCAGTTGGCCAACGGCAACGAGCGGCGAGTCGCGGTCCCGGCTGGTTGAGCCGTCTGTCGTGCGCGGCGGTGGCCGCGCGAGCGGCCGTGGAAGAGTGCTCAACCCCTACGAAAAACGGCCGCGCGAGCGGCCGTGGAAGAGCACTCAACCCCTACGAAAAACGGCCGCGCGAGCGGCCGTGGAAGAGTGCTCAACCCCTACGAAAAACGGCCGCGCGAGCGGCCGTGTTTTCGTACTCAATCAGGTGGACCATACTGGATTTGAACCAGTGACCTCCTCCGTGTCATGGAGGCGCGCTAGCCAACTGCGCCAATGGTCCGAGGCGAGGAGTATAGCGGCGGCTGCCGGGGTGATCCGGTCACGGTCTGTGCTCGCACCCGCCACGCGAGTACAACTCCCCCCCTATGCACTCCAGCGGGCACGCTCATCGGCCGGGGCAACACCCCTCGCGCGGACCGCTGACCGAGGCTGATCGCCTGGGCGCGATGCTCGCGGCGCAGGGGCCGGAGGCGGTGCTGGCGGACTTGAGTGACGGCGGGCGATTCAGTGCCAAGCGGGTGGCCGCGACCATCGAGTCGCTCCCCATGCGCACCGCGGTGCCGCTCTTCGATCACTTGTCGGAGGCGCAGCAAGGCGAGGTGATGGCGGCGCTGGATGTCCGCACGCTCTATCGCCTGGCCAATGGGCGGCTCTACCCGGACGGTTCGGTGGGCCGGATCATGCAATCGCCAAGGCTCATCGCGTGGCCCGAGCAGACGATCGGCGAGGTGATCGGACGACTCCGGACGCTCCCGCCGGGAGGCATGGCGCTGAGTTCCATCTTCGTCATCGGCGATGGCGGCAAGGTGGTGGGTGCGCTTTCCCTGCACGAGTTGGTGGCCGCCGATCCCGCCGCCGTGGTGTCTGACGCGATGGATCGCACGCGCCGGCACCTGCACCCCAACGAGACGGTGATGGACCTGTACGCCACCGCCCTCTCCAGCCCGACGCTGGAGTACGCCGTTGTGGATGCGGAGGGCCAGATCCTGGGGACCCTGCGCGCGGACACGCTCTTTCGCGCAGCCAGCATCGAGATCGCCGGGCGCGCGGGTGAGGGCTTTGGTGCCGACAAGGACGAACGCCTGGGGACGCCGGCGCGGAGTTCGCTCAAGATGCGATTGCCCTGGCTGGTCCTCAACCTGGGCACCTGCTTCCTCCCGGCCATCGTGGTGGTGATGTTCGAGGACACGATGAAGCAGTATGTGCTGCTGGCATCGTTCCTCACGGTGCTGGTCGGCCAGACGATCAACGCGGGCGAGCAGGCACTGAGCGTGATGGTGCGCGCGCTCACCTTTGCGGATGTCAGGTCGATCCGGCTGAGCCACGCGATCAAGAAGGAACTGCTCGTGGGCATGGCCCAAGGCATGGTCTGCGGGCCGATCGCCGGACTGGGGATGTACATCGCGGTCACCTTCAAGGGGCACGAAGAGGCGATGGCCTTGGCGATCGCGACGGCGCTGGCCACGATGCTGGCCAGCGTGGTGGCCGGACTGTGCGGCACGGTGACGCCGTGGGTGCTGAAACGGTTTGGGTTCGACCCTGCGCTCACCAGCCACATCGCGCTCACCACGGCCACCGATGTTGCGGCGATCGTGCTGCTCCTGGGGCTGGCGACGGTGCTCACACGGTTTGTGTGATCACGCGGCTTGTGTGAGCGGGCGGCTTGTGTGATCACGCGGCTTGTGTGATCACCCGGTTTGTGTGATCACACGGTTTGTGTGAGCGGGCGGGCGGCGGGTGGCGGCGGGTCGGGTGGGGCGGCGGGTGGGTGGCGGGCCGGGCGGGCCAGGTCGGGCGCTCGGGGGGTCGAACTCTGTTCCAAAACAGCCTTCGGATGTCCGATTTCGCGCCAACGTCCAGAACGAAGTCCGATTCCGCGCAAGGGTCGCAAACGATGTCCGATTTCGCGCCAACCTCCGGAACGAAGTCCGATCCCATGCAGAGGTCGCAATCGACGTCCGATTCCGGGTGAACCTCAGCGGTCACGCGGTCGCGGTTGGCCCTGCCGCTGCCGCCGTCGCCGCCGCCCCTGCCGCCGCCTCGATCACGCGCGCCAGGCGCGCCAGCGTGCGCTCCCGCGGCAGCGTGCACAGCGTGTCGAAGATCGGCGGGCTGATCGTGCCGCCGGTAAGCGCCACGCGCAGCGGCTGGGCGACCTTCCCCATCTGCCACCCTGCCTTCTCATTGGCGTAGGCGGTGATGATCGGCTCAAGACCCTCTGGCGTCCACTGGTCAGCGGGCACGGACCGGAGGAGTGCCGCGATGTTTTCCAGGTGCGCCAGCCCGCTCAACCCAGTCGCAGGGTCAGCCTTGCGAAGCACCTTGTCGATGGTCTTGGCGTCGGGGGTGATCGAGGGCGAGTCATCCGAGGCGACGGCCCAGGCATTGCCTGCGAACATGTCCTCCAAGGTCTTGCTGCGCTCGTGGCTGGCGGCCGCGAGCCGATCGAACGCACCCGACGGCAGCGCTCGCATGAACTCGGCGTGGAATTGCTCGCCGTGTGCGCGCGCGCGTGCGATGAAGCTCTCGCGCGGCATCCCCGTGATGGCGTCGGTGTTGAAGGAGAGCAGCTTCACGCGGTCAAACTTGGCCGCCGTCTTCTGGATGCGCTCCAGGCGCAGGTGCTGCGCAAGGAAAGCGTTGTCAAACTTCTCGATGTCGTTGCCCGGGCTCCAGCCATTGAGCGCGATGAAGTTGCAGAGGACTTCGGGGAGGTAGCCGCTGCGCCGGAAGTCATCGACATTGATCTCGGGGAGGACGACGCCGAGTGCCGCGGCGAGCCGCGCGGCCGACCCAAAGTCCAGCTGCACATTCTTGTCGGCGAGCCATCGATCCCAGTCGGCCTGCGCGACGGCCGGGTGTCCGTCAGGTCCGATGGGTGCGGCGGAGAGCGCCTGCGGCTGCGCCGTTGACTTCGCCTTCACTGCCGCGCGCAGCGCCTTGTCCTTGTCGCGCTTGGACATCTTGCTGCCGTCGGGATTGCAGATGATCGACATGTGCGCGTAGGTCGGGCGGCGGAATCCGAGGGCGTCCTGCAGCAGCATGTGCTTGGCGGTGTTGGTGAAGTGCTCTTGGGCTCGCATCACGTGCGTGACTTGCATGAACTCATCATCGACCACCACCGCGAAGTGATAGGTGGGGAAGCCGTCGGCCTTGCGGATGACGAAGTCGTCGATCTCCTCGGCGGGAATCGTGGCGTCGCCCAGCACCTGGTCGTGGATGGTGACCGCGTGGCCGGGGCACTTGAACCGCACGACGGCAGGCATGTTGGCGGCCAGCTTGGCGGCGACTTGGTCGGCGGAGAGCAAGAGCGCCGCACGGTCGTATCGATAGGCGCGCTTCTCGGCGAGGGCCGCCTTGCGCTTGGTGTCCAGTTCCTCTGGCGTCTCAAACGCGTAGTAGGCGTGGCCTGAGTCGATCAGTTGCTGCAGGCATCGGTTGTAGATGTCCAGCCGCTCGCTCTGGAAGTACGGGCCGTGCGGGCCGCCGCCGGTGCCTTCATGGACCGGGCCTTCGTCCCAGTTGATGCCAAGCCAACTGAGGTCGGCCAGGAAGCCGATGCTGGCGGCGTCGGAGGAGCGCTTCTGGTCCGTGTCCTCGATTCGCACGATCATCCGTCCGCCGTGTTGCCTGGCGAAAGCCCAGCAAAAGAGCGCGCTGCGAGCGCCGCCAACATGCAGGTGGCCCGATGGGCTCGGTGCGAAGCGGGTGACGACGGTTGGCGTGGAAGCTGTCGCGCTTGGCGCTGTGGCGGGAGTGGTGGCCATCGAGTCGCGGAGGCTACTCGCGCACCCCTACGATGACTCCGTGAATCCCGGCCATGTCACCCTCGGAATCCTCTCGGACGCACACGGCGAGTGGACGCGCGCAAGGATGGCGATCGAACGATTGCAGTCGCGGGGCGCCTCGATGTTCCTCTACGCAGGCGATGCCTGCGACTTGAAGGTCATCGACCAACTGGCAGGGCTTGACTCGTTTGCCGTGGCCGGGAATTGCGATCGTCACTTGTGGAAGTGCCTGCCGGACTACTGCCGCGCCATCGGCGTGACCTATGGCGAAGTGTCCATTGAGCTGTGCGTGGATGGCAGGCGCGTCTTGCTGACGCACAGTGATCCGCGATGTGCCGATGACATCGCTGCCGCCGAGCGTGCCGGCGTGGAGTACATCGTTCGCGGCCATGACCATGTCGAGGCGTCGTGGGAGGTCAGGGGTTCCGCCGGCCGGAATGCGGGATCTTGCGCGGCCGGCAACTCCGTGACTCGACACCTCTGCGCGGGTTCGGTGGCCGAGTCGCGCGACGGGGACGGCGTCTGCCGAGCCTTGCTCCTGACGCCAGCCACCGGCGAGGCCGAGTGGATCCGCGTCGGGTGAGCATCTGGGGGCATTCTCCAGGCATTCTCACCCAAGGTCCCCTCCCGGTTATCGGTGGGAATGTGACCCCCAGGGTCACATTCCCACCGATAACCGGGGGCGGACGTCAGGCGAGTGCCTCGAGGTAAGGCCGCATGACCGTCGCCATCCGGGCCAACGCCGCATGCCTTCGCAGCTCGTCGCGGGCGTCTTCTCCGGGATGCAGCTTCAAGAACTCCCGCAGGGCGGCCACGGCGACCGGGACACCCAGCCCCGGCCGTCCACGAAATCGAAAGCAATCCACCACCGTCTTGGCCGGGGAGAAGAGTCGTACCCGGACTTGATCGACCACCCGCTCCTGCACGCCGGCCGCGAGGAGTGGTCCGGACATGCGAACGACCCTGAGGCGGCATTGCGGCAGCAACGGCACTCGGGCTGTCGGTGGCAGGGCTATCCAGGGCGTCGGCACGGTCGGGTTCACGCCCCGGGCCAACGCCACCGCGTCTTCCATCCCGTGCAAGCGAAGCGCCGACACGAGACAGAAGACGGCGCTGGATGCGCGCGCCGCGACCAGGGCCATCGCCTGAGACTCCGATGGCGTGTAGCCGGGGAGGCAGTAGACGCCGCGCGCGAGTGTCCGGACGGTTCCCTCGCGGTGCATGGTGCGCAGCAGCGGTCGACACACGCCACGTGCCTCGAGGTCGCGTGCGCGGGCCACGCCCATGTCATGGAGCAAGACAAGAACCTGTCGTCGGCGTCGAGTGGACACGTCTAGATGCTTACAAAACGCATATGTTACACAACACGCATCTGCAAATGGTAAATATCACGGCGCAATCGGGTCCGATTCGCCCCAAACGTCGCCTCGACTGCTTGAAATCGACCCCTTGCCGCCTACATTCCCGCCCATCTCGCAGCAGGCTCCGTGCTCGCCGTGTGGAATCGGCGGCTCGGGACGAAGGCGCACTGCTCGTGAGGAGACCTCCGACATGGCCACCAGCATGAAGAAACCAGCCGGCTCCAACGCACCCTCCCCCGCCAGTGACCTCTACGGCTCGCTGACCTTCAGCGGCGACGTGATGCTCAAGCGACTTCCGCCGAGCGTCTCCATGCAGTTGCAGAAGACGATCAAGCATGGATTGCCCTTGGATCCCGCGATCGCCAACACCATCGCCTCGGCCATGAAGGAGTGGGCGCTGGAGCATGGCGCGACCCACTATTGCCACTGGTTCCAGCCGCTGACGGGGCAGTCGGCCGAGAAGCACGATGCCTTCCTCTCGCCGCTCAACGAGGGCGGCGCAATCGAGAAGTTCTCGGGCAGCGCGCTGATCCAGGGCGAGCCTGACGCGAGCAGCTTCCCGCACGGCGGCATCCGCGACACCTACGAAGCGCGCGGCTACACGGCCTGGGACCCGACCAGCCCAGCCTTCATCCTCAAGAGCAGCGGCGTGGCCACGCTCTGCATCCCGACGGCGTTCGTGTCGTGGACGGGCGAGGCGCTGGACACGAAGACGCCGCTCCTGAGATCGATTCACGCGGTCAGCGAGCAGGCGATGCGCATCCTCAAGGTGTTCGGCACCGACAAGGGAGTGAGCCAGGTGGTGGCCACCCTCGGGTGTGAGCAGGAGTACTTCCTGGTCGATGCCAGCCTGGCCGAGCAGCGGCCCGACCTGGTGATCTGCGGCCGCACGCTGCTCGGCTCGCCCCCACCCAAGGGCCAGCAACTGGAAGACCACTATTTCGGCGTCATCCCCGAGCGCGTCCTGGCCTACATGGCCGACTGCGAGGAGCAGCTCTTTGCACTGGGTGTCCCGGTCAAGACTCGCCACAACGAGGTCGCTCCCGGGCAGTACGAGATCGCCCCCACCTTCGAGCTGGCGAATGTCGCCGTCGACCACCAGATGCTGACGATGCACATCCTGCGCTCCACGGCCGCGCGGCATGGATTCGTCGCGCTGCTCCACGAGAAGCCGTTCGCCCGCGTCAACGGTTCGGGCAAGCACAACAACTGGTCGATCTCCACGGACACCGGGATCAACCTGCTGGATCCCCGTGACGATGCGCACTCCAACCTGGAGTTCTGCGCGTTCCTCTGCGCGGTGATTCGCGCGGTGAACCAGTACTCCAACCTCATGCGGGCCTCGATCGCGAGTGCCCACAATGACCATCGACTGGGGGCCAACGAGGCCCCGCCCGCGATCATGAGCGTCTACCTCGGCGACATGCTGACGGCGCTCATCGACCAGCTGGAATCCGGCAAGTCCGGCAGCGGGAAGCCGGGCAAGAAGCCAATGGGCGTGCAGATGGACCTGGGGGCACGGACCCTGCCGCAGATTCCCAGGCACTCCAGCGACCGGAACCGGACCAGCCCGTTCGCCTTCACCGGCAACAAGTTCGAGTTCCGCGCCGTCGGCTCCAGCCAGAACTGTGCCTGGCCAGCCACCGTGCTCAACACGATCATCGCGGAGAGCATCGACTGCGTCGCCACTGCGCTGGAGAAGAAGGCCGGGAAGAGTCCCTCCCCCGCCAAGCTCGACGCCGCCGTGCGCGAGGTGCTGGCCAAGGTCGTCAAGGACAACCGTCGTGTTTGCTTTGACGGCGACGGATACAAGGAAGCGTGGCACAAGGAAGCCGCCAAGCGCGGGCTCCCCAACTTGCGGTCGACGGTGGAGGCGCTCCCGGAACTCAACACGGCCTCGGCCAAGTCGCTTTTTGCCAAGTACGGCATCCTCTCCGAGCGCGAGTTGCATGCCCGCTACGAAGTGCAGTTGGAGCAGTACGCGAAACTCGTCATCATCGAGGCCAAGACGCTGTCCTCCATCGCGCGCACCGAGGTCCTCCCCGCCGCCATCCGCCACCAGTCCGAGCTGGCCGATGCCGTCGGCGGAACGATCGCCGCGGGGATCGAGTGCGCCGACGGCGCCGCGGCGCTCAAGGCCTTCGTCGGCCAGGTCAGCACGCTGCGGATCCAGATCGCCAACCTGGAGAAGGCGGTCTCAGGCGTCTCGGGTGATGCCCTCGCCTGCGCGCGCACGATCCACGCCAAGGTCGTTCCCGCGATGGAGTCGCTGCGAGCGGTGTGTGACGGGCTGGAAACCGAAGTCTCGGCCGACCTCTGGCCGCTGCCGACCTACACCCAGATGTTGCTCTCTCGCTGAACCAGCGCCTGGGGAAGCGATCAACGTGCCCCCCAAGGCCCATCGGCTCAACCCCGGTGGGCCTTTTCACATCCCGCAAGAGTCACGGCTTGCGCGGTATGCTGTTGGACTGCCCGATTGGGCCCAAAATAGAGCACGGAACCAGCCATGAGCGAGACCAACACTGTCGTCGTCACCGAGTCGGGCCCCGCCCGCAAGCGCGTCACCATCACCGTTCCGGCGGCCACGGTGGACTCGTACCTGGATGGGGCTTTCGCCGAGGTGACCGCCAGCGCATCGCTGCCCGGATTCCGCCCCGGACGCGTGCCTCGCTCGATGATCGAGAAGCGATTTGGCAAGGCCATCCTCGAGGAGGCCCGGAGCAAGCTCGTGGAGAAGGCCTTTGGCGAGGCTGCCGAGCAGCACTCCCTCAAGCCGCTGACGCAGCCGGAGCTCGCGGAAGGCACGGCCATGCCGGAGATCACTCGCGGCAACTCCTTTGAGTTTGCGGTCGAGCTGGAAGTCGTCCCCGAGTTCACGCTGCCCGCCTGGGAAGGACTCGCCGTGCGCAAGCCCGTCATCGAGGTGACCGACGAGCACATCAATGCGGAGCTCGAGCGAACCTCCTACCGCTTGGGCACGCCCAGCCGGATCACCGGCCCCTTCGAGCGGCTGGACCGCATGGTGGGCCACGCCACCGTCACCGTTCAAGGATCGACGGAGCCGATCTTGGATGCCGACGGCGTCTTGACCGTGGTTCCCGCCGAACAGGACGGCAGCGCCGGCCCGATGCTTGGGCTCATGATCGAGGGACTCGACGCCACGCTGCTGGGCAAGAGCGTTGGTGACAGCGTCACCATCGAGACCACAGGCCCCGAGGCGCATGAGCGTGAGGACATCCGCGGCAAGAAGTTGTCGATCACCTACGTGATCGCCGACGCCGAACGGATCACGCCGGCGACCAACGACGAGATGGCCACCAAGTTCGGTGCCGGGACCGTTGAACTCCTCCGGGAGCAGGTCAAGCTGGCGCTTGAGCAGCGTCGGGACGGCGAGCAGGCGGCGGCGATGCGCGAACAGGTCGTGGGCCTCCTCACCGATGCGGTCGACTTTGCCGTGCCCGAGCGCCTCAGCGCGGCGCAGGCGCAGCGTGACCTCGCCCGCCGGGAGTACGACATGCTCCATCGCGGCATGGAAGCGGCGCAGGTCGAGCGCGAACTCGCCGCGGCCCGCGCGGAAACGGTGTCCGCCTCGCAGCGCCGCCTCAAGACCTTCTTCATCCTGTCACGCCTCGCCGACGAGCTGGGCGTGGATGTCACCGAATCGGAACTCAATGGTCGCATCGCCTCGATCGCACGTCAGCGGAACACGCGCCCGGACAAGCTCCGAGGCGAGCTCCAGAAGAGCGGAGCGATCATGGAGCTGGTGACGTCGATCCGCGAGGCCAAGACGGCCGACCGCGTCGTGGCGAAGGCCACGGTCACGGACGTCGATGCCGTCGAGTGGAACAAGTCCATCGAGGAGCGGACCGCGACCAAGCGCGTGGCGAAGTCGTCGGGCAAGGCGGCGAAGTAGCGCCCACGGCGCCGAGTCACGACGTGGCGCTTGGACTGGCGAACCTCTCCGCTCAATCCGGCGACCCCGGAGCGGCTGCCGCGTCGATCCTGCCCTGGATTGCCATGTTGATCGTGTTCGTGGTGCTGGGTGGCGTGGCCATCATGGCGGTCCGCAACTGGGCAGCTTCCAGGCAGGACTCCGCCGACGCCGGCTTCTCGCTGGCTCGGCTTCGCGAACTGCACGAGCGGGGAGAACTCTCCCAGGCGGAGTACCAGCGCGCCGTCGAGGCCATGCGTCGGCGCGTGAAGGGGCCGGCGCAGGGAGGCGAATCCGGCCGCCTGCGTTCCTCGTCCCGCGAGGACTCCCACGAAGATTCCCGGGAGTGACGCCCGGCTCTGGCCGAATAGACTTGGACCTTCCCCCCCCGCACCCCTTTCCATCCGTTTGCCCCATGACCAACCACGAGGGACCTCGACAGCCTGACGCCGCCCCCAACCGGAATGCCGGAGGTGGTGGCAGTGGTCGCGGCAGTGGTGGCGGTGGTGGTGGTGGTGGCGGTGGCCATGGCGGCGGGAGTGGGAACGGAGGCCATGGCGGCGGCCCCTCGGGACCCGGCGGCGGCGGTGGTTCCGGCTCCGGAGGCGGTGATGGCTTCAAGGGACGCCGCGTCACCGTCTGTTCCTTCTGCGGCAAGACCAGCCGCGAAGTGGGCCCGATGGTGGAAGGCCCCAATGACGTCTACATCTGCTCCAACTGCACGGAGCTGTGCCAGAACATCTACAAGCAGGAGAAGCGTCGCATCCAGGGGAGCACGCCCCTCTTCTCCAAGGTCCCGGCGCCGCGATCGATCAAGGAGTACCTCGACGAGTACGTGATCGGGCAGGATCACGCCAAGCGCGTCCTGAGCGTGGCGGTCCACACGCACTACAAGCGCCTCATCCACAAGAACGAGGGCAACAGCGACATTGAGCTGGAGAAGAGCAACGTGCTCCTGGTCGGTCCCACCGGCACGGGGAAGACGCTGTTGGCTCGCACGCTCGCACGAATCCTCAACGTCCCCTTCGCCATTGGCGATGCCACCCCGCTCACCGAGGCTGGCTATGTGGGCGAGGACGTGGAGAATCTCCTCCTGAAGTTGCTGCAGGCTGCCGACTTCGACTTGGAGAGCGCGCAGCGCGGCATCATCTACATCGACTAGATCGACAAGAGAGGCAAGACCAGCCAGAACGTGTCGATCACCCGCGACGTGAGCGGCGAGGGGGTGCAGCAGGCACTCCTCAAGCTGCTCGAGGGCACCACCGCCAACGTGCCCCCGCAGGGCGGGCGCAAGCACCCTGAGCAGCAGTACATCCAGCTGGACACCAGCCAGATCCTGTTCATTTGCGGCGGCAGCTTCGAGGGGATCGACGAGATCGTTCGGCGGCGCGTCGGCAAGCGGCGCATTGGGTTCATCGAGGGGTCCGGCGACCTCAACACGCCGCAGGAGAAGCGCGACATGCTGTCGCAGGTGCTGGCCGAGGACGTGCTCGAGTTCGGGATGATTCCCGAGCTGATCGGGCGACTCCCCCTGATCACGCCGCTTGAGCCACTGGACGAGGCGGCCCTGGTGTCGATCCTCACGGAACCGAAGAACGCGCTCATCCGGCAATACCAGCACATGTTCGCGCTCGAGGGTGCCAAGCTGCGGTTCACCGACGAGGCACTGACGGCCCTTGCTCGCAAGGCCCTGCAGCGGGACACCGGGGCCCGCGCGTTGCGCGCCGTGGTGGATGGCGTCATGCTCGACCTCATGTACCAGCTGCCGGACCTGGACAACGTCGGATTCGAGTACGTCATCTCGGAGGCGGACGTGGAGTCTGGTCACGCCATGGCCACCTCGACGCGCCAACGGCTGCGCGAATCGGCGTAGGCCCCAGGGCGCCCGCTGCACTCCATCGAGTCCCCTCGTGCTCACTTCGTCCGCCAGTCGAGACGTCCAGGTGCGATCGTGCCTGGCCGCGCTTGCCGCGGTGGGCCGTGATTCGCTGCCAGAGAGCGAGCGACAGGCAGCCTTCATCACCACCGTCTGGCCGGTGCTTCGGGAAGACGGTGTCAGCTGGGTTGGTTTCTATGCATTGGCTCCCGATCGCGAGTCGATGCTCCTGGCCGCGCGCGAGCCCGGGCCCGCGTGCAGCCCGATCGGGTTGCATGGTGCGTGCGGGCAGTCGGCCACATCGGAGACGGCCTTGGTGGTTCAGGATGTCCACGCCCTGGGTGCGGGCTACATTGCCTGCGACCCTCGGGACCGGTCCGAGCTGGTCGTCCCCATCGGCCCAGCCGGTGCGGTGCACGGCGTCCTCGACCTCGATTCGCACGAACCGGGGTGTTTTGGGCCAGTTGACGCAACGCTGATGGCTGGTTGGCTCGAATCGGCCGGCATCAAGGTCCCCGGCCCCCTCCGATGTCGCGAGATTGGGGGGTTGCCCCCCGCGGCACCTTGATCTATACTTCTGGACTTCCCATAGGAGCCCCCATGCCACGCGTTTGCTCAATCACTGGTGCCAAAGTCCGATCCGGAAACAGAATTTCGCGTCGCGGCAAGGCCAAGCACTTGGGTGGCGTCGGCATCAAGACGACCAGCGTGACCAAGCGCACTTTTGCGCCGAATCTGCAGTCTGTTCGCGCCGTCGTCGACGGTGCGCCGACGCGACTGACCGTCAGCGTGCGAGCAATCCGCAGCGGCAAGGTGGTCAAGGCCCCGCGCCGCGCGTTCCTCCGCAAGCACGGCAGCATCAAGGTCGGCTGAGGCAGCTGGCCGTCCGCCTAGGGGATTCTTGGTGGTTCGGGGCCATCGATTCCGGAATTATTTGACTTTCGGTCGATTACGGGTAAAATAATCCGGTTCCGCACGCCATTGCGCTCTTTCACGGCCGTCAGACGACCCCATCGCTGGGTCTCGGCCTGGAGCAGAAATCCTGCGTCGGATGGTTGGTCGAGCCGTTCTGAGTTGTGACAACGTGTCGTCCGCGGCTGGGTTCCGTACCCAGTGCGCGACCGAGGTGATTCGCCCTCGCGGTGATCGGGGCTTTGGCGTTGTTGGCATCGAGCTGCTCCACTGGACCTTGCAAACTGATTGTCCCCGTGATTGTCGTCTTGGTCGTCGACTTGGTCGTCGACTTGGTCGTCAAAGTGATGGACCCTGAATGTCCCCGCCCTGCCTGACGGGCCGGACTGACTTTCCTCGACCCGCCTGCGCCCGTTCGCCTAGATCCGCCCTGACAAGCATCGACATGCTCCCCGCCGCCACGTCCATTTCCGATCGAGACCGAGTCCTCGAGGCCACTGACCTCGTGGCGGTGGTCGGCGATGTCGTGCCGTTGCGGCAGCGCGGGCGCGAGCATGTGGGCGTCTGCCCATTCCACGACGACCACTCGCCGTCGATGGCCGTGGTGACCCACAAGGGCAGTGCCTTTTACAAGTGCTTTGCGTGCGGCGCCGGCGGGAACGCGATCGACTTCATGATCAACTACCACCGGATGACGTTTCGCGAGGCGCTGGAGGCGCTCGCGAAGCGGTTCGGCGTGGTGCTCACGGGGAACGGTTCGCAAGGCGGGTCGATGGCGCCCCTTCGCCGCGCGCTGCAGATCGGACTGGAGTGGTACCGCAAGGTCCTTCGGGACGACGAGGGCGCGGACGCACGGGGCGCGATTGCGGCCCGGCACATTGCCGCCGACATGGTGGAGCGATTCCAGCTTGGCGCGAGCAGCGCCCGGCGAGACCGCTTCGTCGTCGCGATGCGCAAGCGGATCGAGTCGGAGCGCGATGCGGGGCGGCCCATCTCCGAGGACGCGTTCAAGGAAGCCGGACTCGTGGTGGAGGGGCGCGACGGCCTGCGCGACGCCTACCCGCACCGGCTCATCTTCCCGATCCTCAACGAGGGTGGCGAGCCGATCGCCTTTGGCGCGCGACGGCTCAACGATGCCGACAACCCGAAGTACATCAACAGCCCGGAGAGCCCCCTCTTCCACAAGTCGAAGTCGCTCTACGGCATCCACGCGGCGCGGCCGTCCATCGTGGAATCCAAGTCCGTGGTGGTGACCGAGGGCTACACCGACGTGATCGCCTGCCACCAGGCCGGGATCACGAACGTGGTCGCCACGCTCGGGACGGCGCTCACGGCGGAGCATGCACGGGCGCTCTCGCGGCTGGCGACGCGCGTGGTCCTCCTCTTTGACGGCGACGTGGCTGGGCGCAAGGCTGCCGAGCGCGCAACCGAGGTGTGCTTTCGCGAGAAGGTCGACATCCTCATCGCCACCATCAGCGGCGGCAAGGATCCTGACGAGCTCTTGCGGCAGCCCGACGGGATCATTGCGATGCGCGAGACGATTGCCGCGGCCCGCCCGGCCCTCGAGGTGGCGGTCGGTGCGCTCAGGGAGCGGCTGGCCTCGGCAGCCGGGACCAGCGAGCGACAGCGGCTGATCGAGGACCTCCTCCAGCGGCTGGTGCAGTGGGGACTCAACGACGCCGAGCCAATTCGTCGCGGCCTCCTGCTGGATGACTTGGCTCGCGCGACGGGATTGCCGCGCCCGACCATCGAAGAGGGGATCGCACGGCTTCGGCCGGCAGCGCCCCGCGCGGTGGCATCGCCCGCCGAGCATCGGCCAGTGCCGGCTGCGGCGCCGGCGGGTGAGTCGGCCACGTCTCGCTCCCAGCGAATCGCCGAGGAGGACCTGCTCGCGGCCATGCTCGGCGCCCCCCAGTCGTGCCTCGGCTCCTTCGCTGATCCCGACGGCGAGACGGCTTCCCTGGCGGAACTGCTGGCGCCTTCGGCCTTCCGGACGCCCACGCTGGGGGCACTCTTCGCGGCCATGATCGACCGCATCGAGTCTGGCCGCGAGCCCGCGGTCCAGTACATCCTGGATGAAGTCGAACCCGCGCTCAAGCCGATGTTGCTCATGCTCGCCGCCAAGGGTGCCCAGCGAGCGGCTTCGGAGGCGGAATCCGCCGCGCCGCGCGAACCGATTGCTCGTGCGCTCCGTACCGTCCTGCTTCGCCTCGCCGAAGGCAATGCGTCGGGCGGGGTGATGGACGGCCCGGGCGCCGGCTGTTCCGGGGAACCAATGACCGCCCGGGACGCCCAGGCCCGGCTGGACGAAATCCGATCACGCGGACATCGACCGACTGCCCTCCGCGCCGAGACCCGCTGACCCCGACGACGACTGACCACCTCCGACCACCTCCGACCACCTCCGACCGACCATTCGCCCACCACTTCTTCCCACCCCCTCGACCATCATGTCTGCACCATCCTCAGCCCTCACGACCTGGTCCTTCTACCGCGTTCGAACCCTCGAGCTGGACTTTGAGCAGTTCCCCGTCATCCGGGACTTGTGTCACTTCTCGAAGGACCGCGGATTCGTCTCCTGCGAGGAGATCAACACCTGCTTCCCCGACGAGTTCGTGGAGTCGGAATCGACGGCGGTCGACCAGATCATCGCCTACTTCCGCGGCCATGGCGTGGACATCCTGGACCACCGCGAGGCGATGCGCCGCAACAAGGCGATGTTCGACGCGCCGCTGCAGACCAACCTCAAGTTCATCCGCGACGACCAGCTGAAGGCTCGCCAGCGCCCCGACCACGAGAAGAAGAAGGCCGAGGCGGCGAAGGCCGCCGAGGAAGCGCCGCTCCCGCAGGCGCTGGTCGAGCTGGACGAGGAGGAGATCCTCGACGACGCCGACATGAACAGCGCCGTCCAGGAGGCGCTGGCCGAGAAGGGCGCCAAGCGGATCGATGACCCGATCCGCATGTACCTCACGCAGATGGGCAACATCCCCCTGCTCACCCGCGAGCAGGAGATTCGCCTCGCCAAGAAGGTGGAGATCTGCCGGCAGATGTACCGGCGACTCGTTCTGGAGTGCGACTACGCCGCACAGCTGGCGCTGGACATCCTCCGGCAGGTCCAGGAAGGCGCGCTTCCATTTGACCGCACCATGCGGATCTCCACGGCGATGGAGAACCACAAGGACGTCATCTCCGCGCGCATCCATCCAGACCTCAATCCAGCCACCGTGCGCAAGCTCATGGAGCTCAACCGGGCCGACTGGGAGTCCATCGAGGCTGGCGCGACGGCCGAGCGCCGTGCCGAGCTCCGGGCGTCGATCCAGTCGCGCCGCCGGAAGATCGCCACCCTCCTGGAGGAGTGCTGCCTCCGCACCGGGCGCATCCAGCCCATCATGCGGAAGCTCCAGGCAATCTCGAGGAAGCTGGCCGAACTCCAGACGATGCTGGACCGTGCGGCCAAGAAGCCGACGCTGTACGACCCCGAGGACGTGCAGGTGATGCGGGACGAGTTCCTCGGCCTTCGGGACCTGGTGCTCGAAGAGCCGGCCGACCTCTCGGCCCGGCTCCTCAGGCTGCAGCGCGTCTTCGACGACTACGAGCAGAGCAAGCGCGAGCTGGCGGCGGGCAACCTCCGGCTGGTGGTGTCGATCGCGAAGAAGTACCGAAACCGCGGCCTCCCCTTCCTGGACATCATCCAGGAGGGCAATACGGGCCTGATGCGTGCCGTCGACAAGTACGAGTACATGCGTGGCTACAAGTTCTCCACGTACGCAACG
>SXGU01514035.1_pt1 | contig 31400 bp, 25 predicted proteins | sample 3174531 | NCBI WGS metagenome assembly SXGU01 (sample SAMN11356863, study PRJNA531348) | freshwater metagenome | isolation source: freshwater sample F1-140 | place: China: Fuxian Lake, Yuxi | collected 2017-12-25 | reverse complement strand
TCGGGCAAAACCGAGCTCGCCGAAACGATCGGCGACGCGGTGGCCCGGCAGGAGAAGATTGACATCACGCTCCTCCCCCTTAGCCTCTCAACTCGCGGCCAAGGCCGGGTCGGTGAGATGACCCAGCTTCTCTCCGCCGCCTTTGACTACACCGTCGACGAGGCGAGCAAGCTGAGAGGCGCGGGAGGCCGGGCGCGCGGCGCGGTGATCGTGCTTGTCGATGAGGCGGACGCGCTCGCGCCGTCGCGCGAGGCGAGCCAGATGCACCCCGAGGACCGCGCCGGGGTGAACGCGTTCATCCGCGGCGTCGATCGGCTCGCCAACGCGCGGCTCCCCGCCGCCGTGATCATGTGCACTAACCGCTTGAGCGCGCTCGACCCCGCAGTGCGCCGCCGCGCGGCCGAGGTGATGAGCTTCACCCGGCCGAGCGAGGAGCAGCGCCGGTTCGTGCTGGGCCAACGGCTCGAGCCGCTCGGGATCGACCGGTCGCACATCGACGCGCTCGTCGCAGCCACTGGCCCGCAGCGCGGCCGCGAGTACGGCTGCACCTTCTCGGACCTGACGCAACGGCTGTTGCCGACCATCGTTCTCGACGCCTACCCGACCAAGCCCGTGGAGGCCGGGCGGGCGCTCGAGATCGCCCGCGCCATGGTCCCGACGCCGCCGTTCCAGGACAAGGCCGCATGAGTAGGAAGACCGACAAGGCGGCCGACACGGCCTGGATGCGCGAGGCCTTCGTCGACGTGCAGGCCGAGCTGGGGCTGAAGCTGCGCCGCGCGTCGCAGTCCATCTCGCACGCGGGCACGCAAGGGTCCGTGAACGAGGACCACTGGATCGACATCTTTCGCGCCTACCTGCCCAAGCGATACGAGGTGGCGACCGGGTTCGTCATCGACAGCAAAGGCGGGCGCAGCCAGCAGGTCGACGTGGTCGTCTACGACAAGCACTTCACGCCGACGCTGCTCGACCAGCAGAACCACCGGTACATCCCTGCCGAGGCTGTCTACGCGGTGTTCGAGTCGAAGCCGCACATCGACAAGAGCTACCTGGAGTATGCCGGCGACAAGGCCGCATCGGTGCGCAAGCTCCACCGCACGTCCGTCGCCATCTCGCACGCGGGCGGCACATTCAAGCCGAAGGAGCCGTTCCCGATCGTCGCTGGCATCCTGGCGCCGAAGTCGAGCTGGGCCGATGGTCTGGGCGAGACGTTCAAAAAGCATCTGCCCGCTTCGGCGGACGAGCGGCTGGATTGCGGTTGCGCGCTGGAAGATGGTGCTTTCGACAGCTTCGACGACCACTGCAAGGTGGTCCCACGCGAAGGCGCGATGATCTTCTTCTTGTTTCGGCTGCTGTCTAAGCTCCAGTCGCTTGGCAGCGTCCCGGCGATCGACTGGGCAGCCTATGCCGAGACACTCAACTCCAGCTCTTCAACGCAGGGGTAGGTCATGCGGATTTCAGGATCGATCATCATCGCCACCTTCGTTATGGCTGCTCCGGTCAGAGCTGCCGACAGTGAGTTGACAACCTTTCATTGTCTGTGGGGGTGTCCCGTCGGTGCGCCAGCTACCAACGACACGATCGTTCGTGAGATCTACACGCTATCGTCCAACGACTTCACCAAGATGGCCGACTGGGTGGCATACCGGATCACGCCGCATACGATTGCCGCCTCGCGCGACAGCCGCAAATATCGGATTGATCCCTGGCTCGACCCCTCCGAGACGCTTAGCGAGGACGAATATGCCGGAGGGTCGAGTGCGCTCCGCATCGACCATGGTCATCAGACTCCGCTCGCTGCCTTCTCCGGCACGCCGCAGTGGGACGACACCAACGTCAACTCGAACATGACGCCGCAATCCTCAGCACTGAACCGCGGCCCCTGGCAGCGGCTCGAGGGCTGGGAACGAAGCGTCACACTCAAGACCAATGGTCCGGTTTACGTGCTCACCGGACCGCTGTTCGAACAGCTCATGCGACCGCTGCCTGCCGGACCGGCCTACCACCGAGTGCCTTCCGCCTACTGGAAGGTGATCGCACTGCCCGATGGTCGGCTGTCGGCCTTCATCATGGACCAGAGCACCAGGCAGAATGCCAACCATTGCGACTTCCGCGTTCCCCTACTCCACGTTGAGATGCGCAGTCGGCTGTTCCTCCTGCCGCGACGCGGAAGCACCCAACTCGGCAGCCTTGATGACCTTCTTGGCTGCTCCGGCCAGCCACCTGCCCTTCCTGCGCCAGCGGAGATCCCGGAGAACTAAGGCAACCATAGCCGTCGAGGACATTTCATCATGCCGAAGAACATCGTGATCTTCTCGGACGGCACAGGCCAGGCCGGCGGACTGCGTCCCGAACAACGGCTCAGCAACATCTACAAACTATACCGGGCGGCCAAGGTCGATCCCGAGAACAACATCGACCCTGCCGAGCAGGTGGCGTTCTATGATGCTGGCCTAGGCACGGACGAAGACGTTGGCGGCGCCTGGTTCCGCACGGTGCGCTGGCTGCGCAAGGTGCTCGGCGCCGCTACCGGTCGCGGTATCAGCCAGAACGTTTTCGACTGCTATCGCTTCATCGTCGATCATTGGCAGCCCGGCGACCGCATCTGGTTGTTCGGCTTCAGTCGCGGCGCCTACACGGCCAGGTGCGTCGCCAATGTCGTCGCCTTGTGCGGAGTACCCAGCAGAGACCGAGAACAGCCGCTGCAGCGGTTCAGCCATCGCGCCGGCGAGATTGGTCGCGAGGCGGTGAGAGACGTCTACGAGCATGGCGCCGGCTATCCCCTGGCCGACTATGAAGAAGAGCGAGACGAGCTCGCCCGGCGGTTCCGGCTCAAGTACGGCAGCGATGAGGGAGGCCTTCCTAACGCCAGCCCATACTTTATCGGCGTCTTCGACACCGTGGCGGCCCTTGGCGCCAAGGGCTGGCGGCGGGTGGGGCTCTGGGCTGCCTTGGGACTGGCTCTGCTTGCAGCATGCTTGCTGGTCGGCGTCGTTGCTCATGTTGTGGCAGAGCTGCCCAGGTTCACCACCGCGATTGTGGCCTTCGTAGCTTCGGCGCTCACCTTCGCAGCGATCATGCGCCTCAAGGCGCGCCGCACCATTGGTGACTACCCTGCAAAGGGACAACACCGCAGCCACTACATTCGATGGAAGGCAGAGAACTACGATCGCAGCCTGAGCCGACGGGTGCGTTATGCTCGGCATGCGCTCGCCATTGACGAGCGGCGAGCGGACTTTGACCGAGTGAGCTGGGGCCGCAACAGCGTCGTTCGTGAAAAGGAGCACGAGAGTGACGAGCCGCTCATCCAGCTGTGGTTCGCAGGAAACCACTCGGACATCGGTGGCAGCTATCCTGAAACGGAATCGCGGCTTTCCGATATCGCACTCAGTTGGATGATCGAGCAGGCCACGTCGGCAGACATCCCACACCAGCTGTTGCTGGATCGCGGCAGGCTGAAGCTATACCCTTCGACCTCAGGCCCACAGCATTGTGAGATCGACGGCTTTGCGAACGCGCATCCGCGCCTCTCCCGATGGTTCAACTGGAGCACACGACTTCGCACCGCCGCGAAGGGTGCTCCTCTACATCCCAGCGTCGCTGAACGGATCGCACTTCCGGCAGTGATGCAGTGCGGCAGGCTTGCGCCATACCGGCCGGCAGCCCTTGAAGGTGATCCGCGTTTCTCGGAGTTCTACTGCAAGGCAACTTAGGCCTTAGATCAAGTGGGGGTGCCGAACATTGGAGACGAACGCAGAACCGCTCTACCTCTAGGGTGAACGAATGTCTGTTATCGATCTTTGCGTCCCCGAACCAGCCGCTTGGCTTTCCACCAGGAGCAGGCATCAGGGCACGCGCAACGGACGTCCGCTTAGGCATTGGCGCCTTTCATCCTTCAACCGCCACTGCGGCCGCTTACCCGAACAACCAATGGAAAAGGAGAGCGGGGTCAAGTTCGGCGATGACCGAAAAGGGATCGCTGAGCCATGACATTGATTGCTCGCAAACCATCCCAAGCCCTCGTGGACATCGTGGGTGCGCTCGGCGGTCGCTGGAGCGGGTACACGGCGCTGTGCCGGTGCCCGGCCCATGCCGATCGCGAGCCGAGCCTCTCCCTGCGTCAGGGCGACAGCGGCATCCTCGTGACCTGCTTCTCGGGCTGCGAGCCCGCCGCAGTGCTGTCCGAGCTGCGCAAGCTAGGGAGAGGGCCGCGCTTCTCTCCACCGAGTGACGGGAGGCTTCGGGCCGCAGGTAACGTGGACCGCCTGTGGAGAGAGTCGGTCGAGACCACCGGTACGCTCGGGGAGCGCTACCTCCAACAGCGCTCGCTGTCGGGCGTCCTGCCGGACGTCCGGTATCACCCACGCTGCCCCTGCGGTCCGAGGCCGCGCACGGTGTTCAGGCCGGCGCTGCTCGTCGCCGTGCGCGAGGGCGTGCGGCTGGTCGCGCTCCAGCGCATCTTCCTCAATCGGGAGACCGCCTGGCACGAGGCCAAGATGATGCTGGGCGCGCCACGACGGGGCAGCTGGCAAGGCGCCGCTGCCGGTGCGGTTCTCGCGATCGCCGAAGGCTTCGAGACGGCGGCAGCATTCACGCGGCTGCAGGGAGTAGCCTGCTGGGCCGCTCTTGGCGCGAGGCGTTTCGACCAGCTGGCGATCCCACCCTGTGTCAGGACGCTCGTCATTGCCGGGGACAAGGACCCCGAAGGACGCCGCGCGGCGCGCAAGGCGTGGTCCCGGTACCAGGCCGACGGCTTGGCGTTGCGGCGAATGCCGCCGCCCAGCGGCGCCAACGACTGGGCCGAGGTCCTCGAAGACAGGCTGAAAAGGGAAGGGGGGCGGGGCAGGTGAGGCTGCTCCGGTGGGCAGCTTGCCCAGGAGACCCAGCTCATGCCCAATCCTTCCGACGCGGTTCGCGCGAACGCGCGCGCAGCCGACGCCATCGCCGCCGCACTGTCTGCCGGCGAGCCGATCACCCGCGGGTGCCTGAACGCGGCCATGAAGGCTGCCTTCGGCGGCAGCGACGCCGCCGGCCACTGGTCACAACGCGACAGCTTCGACGCGCTCGAGCGGGCCCTGGCTCTCCACCTCGTCCGCCGCCCCTATCCGCTGAGCGGCCTCGGCGATGTCTCGGCTGCCATCAAGCTCGCGGGCAGCCTTCCGACCCACACGGTGCGCAGCGAAGAGCAGCTCGAGGCCCAGCAGTTCTCGACACCGATCGACCTCGCGGCCATCGTCTGCCTGCTGGCGGCGCCAACGCCCGACGACGTGGTGCTGGAGCCGAGCGCCGGTAACGGGCTGCTGGTGGCGCAGCTTGCGCCGGTGGCGGCCCTGCACTTGAACGAGCTTGATCCTCGCCGCCAAGCCGGGCTTCCGGCAGCCTTCCCCGAGGCGACCATCACCGGCCTCGACGGCGCCAACATCAACGCCCTGATGGCCAACCACCCCCGACCTTCGCTCATCCTGATGAACCCGCCGTTCTCGCGGTCGCTTGGCCGCGGCGCCGACGACTTCGCCGCCGTCCGGCACCTCACCTCCGCGCTGCAGCGCCTGCGTCCCGGAGGGCGCCTGGTCGCGATCATGCCGGATTGGTTCGGCCCATCCGCCCGGATGCACGAGCAGTTCGCCGCGGCGTTCCGCAACGTGACCGTGAGGACCTCGATCCGGCTTGAGAATGCCTATGCCAAGCATGGCACGAGCATCGCGGTCCGGCTCTATGTCGTCGACAAGGTCCCGGGGAGGCCGGTGCCTGCGACTATTCAGCGCAGCACGGTGGCGGAGCTCCTCGACGCCCTCGAGATCCCGGAGCGCGCCAGGCTTGTGGAGGAGAGCGCGCCAGCGAAACGGAGCGGAAGCGTGTCGCTTTTCCGGGCTCTCAGATCGGCGTCGCAGGCGCCGGCTCCCCGGTCCTACCATGCGCCACGACGCAACGAGGTGCTGCCGGTCAGGTACAAGACGCTCGACGCGCCCGCGCCGCTGCTCGAACAGACCGGCGTCTACCTGCCCTACCGGCCGAGCCGCATCGTCTTCGAGGCCGCGGGCGAGCATCCCACCCCCCTTGTCGAGTCAGTGGCCATGGGATCGATCCCGGCCCCGGTGCCGACCCACGTTCCGCACTTGCCGGAGCGGACCGTCACCGACCGCCTCCTCTCCGCCTCGCAGCTCGAGACGGTGGTGTATGCCGGCCACGCCTGGTCGCAGACCTTGCCCGGTCGCTTCAAGCCGGCCCCGGAGGGGCTGGGCCTGGTGCTCGCGGAAGACGGGGCCGTCTACCGCAAGGGCTATTTTCTTGGCGATGGCACGGGCGCCGGCAAGGGCCGGCAGATCGCCGCCTGCATCCTCGACAGCTGGCTCGCCGGTCGGCGCCGCTCGATCTGGATCAGCAAAAACGAGGCCCTGCTCGAGGACGCCCGGCGCGACTGGACGGCGCTTGGCGGCATGTCGGCCGACGTCCAGCCCCTCTCGGCGTGGAAGATCGACGAGGACATCAAGCTCGATACAGGCGTGCTGTTCGTCACCTATCCGACGCTGCGCTCGGCCCGCGGGGAGCATAGCCGCTGGCAGCAGCTGATCCGCTGGGCGCGCGAGGACTTCGACGGGGTGATCGCGTTCGACGAGGCCCACGAGATGGGCGGCGTCGCTGGCGGGGAAGGGGCTCTGGGCGCCAAGGCCGGCTCCCAGCAAGGGATCTGCGGCGTGCTGCTCCAGAACAACCTGCCGTCGGCACGGGTCCTCTACGCCTCGGCAACCGGCGCGTCCGAAGTCAACAACCTCGCTTATGCGGTGCGGCTCGGCCTGTGGGGTCCCGAGACCGCCTTCGCTGACCGCGAGCAGTTCATCGGCGCCATCCGCCAGGGCGGGATCGCCGCGATGGAGCTGGTCGCGCGCGACCTCAAGGCCACCGGCCTCTACGCCGCCCGGGCGCTGTCCTTCGCGGGCGTCGAATATGAGGTGCTGCGCCATGAGCTGACCCCCGAGCAGGTCGCGGTCTACGACACATACGCGGACGCCTGGACAATCATCCACCAGAACATGGAGGAAGCGCTGGCGCTCACCGGCGTGGTCGATGCCATCGAGAACGAGACGCTGAACAGCGGCGCCAAGGCCGCGGCCCGGTCGCGCTTCGAGTCGACCAAGCAGCGCTTCTTCGGCCAGCTGCTCCTGTCCATGAAGCTGCCGACCGTGATCGCCGCGATCGAGGGGCACCTCGTCGAAGGCAACTCCGTCGTCCTGCAGCTGGTAACCACGGCGGAGTCGATCCTCGACCGGCGCCTGGACGCGCTGTCGCCGGAGGACCGCGCCGATCTGGAGATCGACCTGTCACCGCGCGAGTATGTGATCGACTATCTCGAGCGCGCCTTTCCGACGCGCCAGATGCGGGTGTTCGTGGACGACACGGGAGCCCAGCGCTCGCTGCCGATGATCGATGAGGCGGGCAACCCCGTCTACAACCCGGAGGCTGAGGCCGCACGCCAGGAGCTGATCGAGCAGCTGTGCGCGCTGCCGCCGATCAAGTCGGCCCTGGACGCGCTGCTCGAACGCTTCGGGCACGACGCGGTCGCCGAAGTGACCGGGCGCACCAAGCGGCTCGTGACCACGGCCGACGGGCGCCAGAAGCTCGAGTCCCGCTCCGCGCGGACCTCGCAGGCCGAGGCGGCTGCCTTCATGGCCGGCGCCAAGCGCATCCTCGTCTTCTCGGACGCTGGCGGCACCGGCCGCTCCTACCATGCGAGCCTCGACGCGCCGAACCAGCAGCAGCGCGTCCACCTGCTGCTCGAACCGGGGTGGCGTGCCGACCGCGCCATCCAGGGACTGGGCCGCACCCACCGCACCCACCAGGCCTGCTCGCCTTTGTTCCGCCCGGTGACGACGGACTGCAAGGGCGAACTGCGCTTCACGTCGACGATCGCCCGGCGCCTTGACTCACTGGGCGCGCTGACCCGCGGCCAACGGCAGACCGGCGGACAGAATCTGTTCGACCCGGCCGATAACCTTGAATCCGAGTATGCCAAGGCCGCGCTGGTGACCTGGTTCCACCTGCTGTGCGCCGGCAAGCTCCAGAGCGCGACGCTGGACGACTTCCAGCGTCGCACCGGCCTTAAGCTGATCGAGGGTGACGGCGTCCTCAAGGAGGAGCTGCCGCCGATCCAGCGCTGGCTCAACCGCATCCTCGCGCTGCCCATCGCCATGCAGAACGCGATCTTCGACGAGTTCCTGGCGCTGGTGGAGACCCGGGTCGCGGCCGCGCGAGAGGCCGGGACCCTAGATGTCGGCGTCGAGACCATCGCCGTCGACAGCGCCCGGATCCTTGAGGACAAACTGCTGCGCACCGACCCCAACAGCGGCGCGACCACCCACCTGCTGACCATGGAGATTGCCCGCAAACGCAACCCGGTCCGTCTCGAGCGCGTCCTGCGGATCGCCGGGAGCGATCCCACTTTCACGTTCCTCAGGAACGAGAAGTCGGGCAAGGTCGCGCTCCGCACCAAGGCCCGCGCGGCGATGGATGCCGAAGGGCGCTCGATCCCCCGTGTCGACCTGCTGCGGCCGACCCGCCGCGAGTATTTCCGGCTCGAGGACCTGCTCGAGACGGCCTGGGCCGAAACGGACCGCGATACGTTCGAGGCGGCCTGGGCGACGGAGGTGGATGAGGCGGAGCGTACCCCCGAGACGGAGGTCATTCGCGTCGCCACCGGGCTGCTGCTGCCGATCTGGTCGGCGCTCCCCTCCGAGCACCTGACCGTCAACCGGATCGTCGACGCCGACGGCAACAGCTGGCTGGGCCGTCTCGTCTTCGACGGCGACGTCGTGAAGCTCCTCTCCAGGCTCGGCCTCGAACAGGCCGACGACCTGCCGGCGGACGCGATCGCGGCGGCGGTGCTCGCGGGTCAGCCCGTCGATCTCGTGCGTCCGTTTCCGGTCACGGCCAGGCGCGCCCGGGTGAACGGCGCCCAGCGAATCGAACTGGTCGGCTGCCCGGCGCCGCAGCTCCCCTGGCTGAAGTCGATCGGCTGTTTCACCGAGATCATCCAGTACCGCACCCGGGTGTTCGTGCCGACCGCGGCGGCGGAGCCGGTGTTCGCCCGGCTGCTCCAGGCCGCCTGAGACGAAAAAGGGGAGGGGGCTTGGGCAGGGCGTCCGAAGATGGACGAACCAAAAGGAGACGACCCCCATGATCCAGACCGTGAAGCTGTCGAAGCTCCGCCAGTCGGACCTCAACGTCCGCAAGAGCGGAGACCTGTCGATCGAGCAGCTGGCCGCCGACATCGAGGCGCGCGGCGTGCTGCAGAACCTCCTCGTCACTCCCCTCACCAAGCCCCGGGGCACCTTTGCCGTGTTCGCCGGCGGCCGCCGCCTGCGGGCGCTGCAGCTGCTCGCCGAGACCGGCAGGATCGATGCCGACACCCACGACGTGCCGGTGCAGGTACTGAAGGGCGACGACAATTCGCTCAGCGAAGCGAGCCTGGCCGAGAACTTCCACCAGCTGAAGATGACGCCGGCGGAGGAATGCCGCGCGTTCCAGCACTTCATCGGCCAGGACGGCGACATCGACGCGGTCGCCAAGCGCTTCGGGGTGACGCGGCGGTTCGTCGAAGGCCGCCTGCGCCTCGCCAGCCTCGCCGAGCCGATCTTCGCGGCGCTCGCGGAAGGCCGCATTACGCTCGACATGGCCAAGGCCTACGCCTCAACCGAGGATCGCGAGCGCCAGCTCATGATCTTCGAGCAGTATGGCTCTTATGGCTACACCAACGCCGACTCGATCAGGCGGATGATCGCCAACGAGACCATGCGGGCGACGGCCCCGGTGGCCCTGCTCATCGGCGCGGACGCCTACGTCGCCGCCGGCGGCAAGATCGACCGCGACCTGTTCACCGACGACGGCGACAAGTGGGTCAACCCGGAGGTGGCGCAGCGCCTGGCCGCCGAGATCATGGAGGCCGAGGCCAAGCGGATCGGGGAGGAGACCGGCCTCGCCTGGATCCGCCCGATCGCCTCGTCGCAGACCTACAGCGCCGCCGCAGGCCTCTACCCGGTCCGGCTCCCGGTGGTACCGCCGACCGACGAGGAGCGGGCCCGCCTCGAGGCGATCGACAATCGCCTCGACGACATCATGAGCGAGATGGAAGACGAGGAGCTGAGCGAGGACGCCTACCAGGCCCTGGACGCCGAGTCGGACGAGCTGGCGCAAGAGCGCGACCGCCTCGCCAACCGGCCCGCGGTGCTGCCGGACGAGCTCAAGACCAAGGTCGGGGCGTTCCTGACGCTCAGCCACAAGGGCGAGATGGTGCTCGATGCCACCTACTACAGCGAGGAGCCGCTGACCGTCGCCGACCCGAACGGAGCCGGGGAGGGGGCCAGCGTCACCGCCGCGCACCCGATCGGCGGCGCTACCGTGCCGCCCAAGGACGCGCCCCCCGAGGCCGTCGCGCCTGGCGGCAAGCCGCTCAGCGCGCGCCTTGCCGACGAGCTCGCCATGCAGCGCCGCGACGTGCTCGCCGCCTCGCTGCTCTCGCACCCGGCGCTGGCCCTCGACCTCGCCATCTTCGCGATGGTCGACAAGCGCAGCGGCTACGCCCAGCTTGGCACCACGGTGCGAGCCGGCGCTCCGCAGGACCCGGTGCTCGGCGGCGATCTGCCAGCCAGCGCGGCCGGCACCGCGCTCGCCGAAGCGGCCGACGCCCTCGACTCGAGCTGGACCGGCCACGGAAACGAGGTCGATCGCTTCGAGGCGTTTCGGGGTCTGGAAGACGACGCCAAAGCCGCCTGGCTCGCCTATGCGGTCGCGACCTCGCTCGAGGCCAGGGCGTCGAGCGCCATGCAGAAGCAGAACCCGCTCCAGAACCGGCTCGCCTCGATCATGACGGTCGATGTCGCCAGCTGGTGGCGCCCGACCAGCGAGAACTTCTTCGATCGCGTTTCCAAGGGCGCCCTGCTGGTGCTTTTGGGCGAGGTGGGCGGTCCCGCGCTGGCCGACCGCTACGCCGGCGCGAAGAAGGCCGAAATCTCGCGCTCGTGCCACGCGCTGTTCGCCGGCGAGGCGATCGTCGAGGCCGAAGTCAAGGAGAAGGCGCTGGCCTGGGTGCCCGACGCCATGCGCTTCCTCGACAGCGGCGAGGACGCTCCCGAAGAAGCCGGCGGTGACGACCTGCTCGACCAGCCCGACGATCCGCAGGGCCAGGATGAGGGCGAGGAAGGGGATGCCGCCGGCGCCGCTGATCGCTCCGTCGCGCCCGAAGTTGAACCCGAAGAGGAAGCCGTGCCCGTCGCGGCGTAGCGGCAGCGGTTGACCGGGCTGGCGGACCCAAGCGTCCCAGCCTCTCCTTAACGACCCTCAGCCGGGGCGGGCGACCGTCCCGGCTGATCGGCGCAACGACAACACCACAGGAGGCTTCCCCCATGCGACAGGCACCCAAGCCCGCCCGCGATGTCGCGGCGGAGATCACCGCGCTCATCATCGCCAAGCTCGAGGAAGGGGTTCCGCCCTGGTCGCGGCCGTGGGCCGCCCGGGGCGCGAGCGGGGGACCGCTGCGCCACTGCGGGACCCCCTATACCGGCATCAATCGGCTCTACCTGTGGGCGATCGCCGACAGCCGTGGCTACGGCAGCCGTTACTGGATGACCTACCGCCAGGCGAGCGAGCTCGGCGGTCAGGTCCGCCGCGGCGAGACCGCCTCGCTCAGCGTCTACTACTCGTCCTTCAGGAAGACCGAGACCGACACGGCGACCGGCGAGGAGTCACAGAAGAACATCCGCTTCCTGCGCGCCTACAGCGTGTTCAACGCCGAGCAGGTCGATGGCCTTCCCGCCCACTTCTATCTCGCCCCGCAGGAACCCGTGCCGCAGCTGCCCTCCGAGCGTCAGGCGGCGATCGACGCCTTCTTCGCGGCCGTTCCGGCGGAGGTACGCCACGGCGGCGACCAGGCCTATTTCAGCCCCACCTTCGACTACATCCAGCTGCCGCGGCCGGAGGCGTTCAAGTCGATGGACCACTATGCCTCGACCAGGGCGCACGAAACCGTTCACTGGTCGGGGCACGCCAGCCGCCTCGCGCGGGCCTTCGGCAAGCGCTTCGGGGACAAGGCCTATGCCTTCGAGGAGCTGGTCGCCGAGATCGGCGCCGGCCTCGTCTGTGCCGAGCTCGGCCTGCCGAACGAGCTGCATGGCGGTCACGCCAGCTACGTCGCCCACTGGCTCGGCATCCTGCGTGCCGACAAGACCGCGATCATCCACGCCGCCTCCAAGGCGGAACAGGCCTTCGCCTATCTCTGCTCGTTCACCCAGGCCCAAGGCGCCGGCGGTGCGGCAACGGTGGACCAGCCGGACATGGCCGAGGCCGCCTGACCACCTTCCACTCAGGAGAAGCAGCATGGGTTGGCTGTTCATGACCAAGGCCGGGATGGGCGGGCACGCGAGCGCCAAGGCCTATCTCGACGCCCAGTTCACCTACGAGCACAAGGCCGCCGACGGGACGACCCGCGCGCTGCGGGTGCTCGCCTCGTCCTGCCTGCGCAACCGGGTGTGGTACGCCGCGGCCGAGCCGTCCACCGGCGGCATACTGGGTCCGGTCTTTGCGCTTGTCTGCCTGGTGCGCTGGAACCCGCGGGACAGGGAAGGCTACATCTTCGGCTACAAGGACATGGACGAGACCATGGGCCCGTGTGAAGCCGAGTGCCCGCAGCGTATCCTCGACCTGCTCGGACCGACCGACAATGAGCATGCGACGGACTGGCGCCGGCGGTGCCTCGACAGTATTCAGCGCCGTGCCCGACGGGTCGAGCATGGCATGCGCATCCGGCTGTCCGAGCCGCTGCGCTTCACCGACGGGCACGAAGGCACCGACTTCATTGTCGAGAAGCGCGGCCGCCGCCTCGCATTCGTCGATCCGGCGACCCGGGGCCGCTATCGTATTAGCGGCTTCGGCGAGCGGGCGTGGTCCGTCGTTCCGGAGACCAAGGTGCACCGGACCGTCTTCGCCTGAGTGCGAGCCCCACGCGCGTGGTTCGTGCAGGCAAGCTGGACGAGCGGTCAGGACTGAATATCATGGGGCTTCAAAGGGGCGAGCGATCGGTGAGCCCTGCTGACGGGCGGTGAGGGGGCAGTCGCTTAGGTACATGTGGCTGGTGCCGCGCCATTCCAACGGTCTCGCCAGACGGACGCCGCTGCCGCCGGTTGTGCGGGAGGCGCTGATCCGCTGGTACGTCGGCGAGGGCTCCGAGGCCGATCATCGTGCGTCCGTGATCCTGGTGGTCAAGGCGCGCACCCATCATCAGTGGCTCGCCTGCGACTGCCTGGGCGAGGCATCGCCGCCGCTGCTTTCGCCGGCCTTCCTGTCAGAGGCGGAGACCTATTACCTGCGACGGCTGACGAGCCGGCTCCAGCAGCGACCCGAGCATCGGGTCGAATGCCCATTCTACCGGCCGCAGGCGCCCCAGCGCTTTCGCGAAAATGGCAGCGCCATGCCGCAGCAGGTGGCTCCCGACGACGGCTACTTTCTCGCCCACCGGCCCGCACCGGAGAAGCTCTCCCAGCTGCCGCATGAGGCGGACACCGACGACCGCTCCCGCGGGGTCGCCATCCCGCGCCTGGCGCGGCTGCTCTGGCGCCTCATGGACCTGGCGCAAGTCAACGTCCTGCAGCCGCTCCCGCAAGGTGAGGGCCCGGCCCACTGCATGGCTGACGAGTTCCGCCGCCTGCGCAACGCCAGCGATAGCCTTGAACTGGCTCCAGGCGTGCCGCTGGCAAGGCACTTCTACACGCATGTCGAGCCGTTCAACCGGCAACAGGTCTTCGCCCGGCTCCGCGAGGACGCGCCCAGCTGGCCGGTCGGCTTCGCACCCCAGGCCTTTCTTCTGCTCTACGCGCTTCAGGTCTCGGGCACGCGCGTCGCGCTTGCGCAAGGGCAGGAACTCGAACTCAAGAACCGGGTCCAGCACATCGGTGTTCATGCACGGGGGATCGGTGGACCGTTCCTCGTCCTGGTGCTGGTCGGCGAGACCAACCCGCGCGAGGGCTATGTCGCGCTGCGCGGCTATGCCCAGCCGATCCACGGCCCCAACCTGTTCGTGCCGGTAAGCTCGGCGACGGAGCGGGCGGTCGTCGATGCGCTGATGCGGCTGCAGTACCGCTTGCGGCGGCGCATGGTCGGGATGACCGCCAAGAAGCCGCTGTTCGACGTGTCGACGCGGGCGGGCCCGGTCCGGCCTGACTTCGTCCTGAATTTCAAGGACCATCGCACGGGCGAGCTGGCCGAGGCCGCGGTGCTTGTCCATAGTTTCGACGAGCCGGAACACCTCGCCTTCAAGGACCATCAACGACAAGGTCTTAGCCAGCTCGGGCCGGTCATCGTCGTCGACCAGGGCTCGTTGCGAGCAGGAGGGCTCGACCAGGCAATTGCCGAGCGCCTCGACCTGCAGCTCTGAGCAGGAAAGGGGTTGCCGGCGCTGGTCTCCTTGCCTCGGCCTGGTTGCAAATTTGCAGCAGATGATCTATTTACTGCAGACATGAGAGGAGCTGACATGCTGGCGGAGCAGGTCCAATTGTCCGAAAGCACGGCTGCGGTCGACAGCAGCGCGGCGCTGCGCGGCTTCTTCCTCATCGCCGAGGCCTGGGTTCTCTCCCCGGAGCAGGCCAGGGTCATCCTCGGGGCTCCGCCGCAGCGGACCTTCTTCGCCTGGAAGGCCGGACAGGGCAGCCGCTTGCCGGCCGACACGCTCCGCCGGATCGGCTACGTCGCCGGCATCTACAAGGCCCTGCAGCTGCTCTACTCGGACGGTGCCCAGGCCGATGGCTGGGTGAGGCGGCCCAACCAGGCATTCGGCGGCCAGACTCCGCTTCAGCGCATGGCCGCGGGCGACGTCACCGACCTCGCCGCCGTACGTGCCTATCTCGACGCTGCCCGCGCTCCCTGGAGCTGACCGGCCATGCCGACCCGCCGTGTGCGCTGGCGGCAGGCCTGGCGCATCATTGCCTCGCGCTACCCGCCGATCGCGCTGTTTGAACGTCTGACCCCCGACCCCGCCGTGTGGGAGGCGCTGATCGCGCTGGAACAGCTCACCAACCCCAGAGTGCGGGACGAGCTTGGCGAGATCGCCCTCGTGCCGCCCGAAGAACGGGTCAGCGGGCCCGAGGCAAGCTACGTCATGGCCGCCTTCACCCACCGCAATCCGAAGGGTTCCCGCTTTTCAGACGGAAGCTACGGCGTCTACTATGCGGCGCACGAGCTCGAGACGGCCATTGCCGAAACCGTGTTTCACTTCGAGGCGTTCGCCCGCGACAGCGGCGATGCACCCCGATCTGAAGACATGCGGGTGCTCGTCGGGCGGATCGACGCTGAGCTTGAGGACGCCGGAAAGCTGCCGCAGCCCGAGTGCGGGCGCATCCTCGATCCGGCCAGCTACCAGGCGAGCCGCCCCTGGGCCGCGGCGCTGCGCGAGGCGGCCTCCGGCGGCATCGTCTACCCCAGCGTCGGCCGTGCCGGCGGGCAGTGTGTCGGAATCTTCCGCGCCCGGCTGGTGACCCCGCCGGCCCAGGAGCGGCACCTTCAGTACCGCTGGGACGGCACCCGCGTCGACCGCTACTTCGACTATCTCGAGGACCGCTGGATGGCGATCGGATCACCCACTGCTTAGTCGCCCGCACCTTCGGCATTCCTTGATCCCTGTTCCACGACTCCGCGGGTCTGACCCGGTGTCCCCGCGCGCGGGGACGCCGGAGCGGCGGCGCGGCAGGCGCCCGCCTGGCTCGGCCGCGGGGCGGCCGAGGAGGGGAGGGGAAGAGAGACTGGCGTCTCGGACGAAGGGTTCGAGAGCAGCACTCTTGAAGGAGAAGCAGCATGAACATCGGTTCGATCAAGCAGAATGACGCCGGCATCTTCATGGGCCGCGTGTCCACCCTCACCGTGGCGATGACGATTGCGCTGCGCGAGGTCCGCTCGGCCAACCCCAAGGCGCCGCGCTACGAGATCCACGCGCTCAATCCGGCGGCCCGCAGCTGGGTGCAGGTCGGGGCCCTGTTCGAGCTGACCAGCAACTCCAGCGGCGAAGCCTTCCTCAACGGCCGCATCGACGACCCGAGCCTCAGCTCCCCGCTGTACGTCTCGGCCTTCCGCCAGGACGATGGCAGCTACAACATGGTCTGGTCGCGGCCGACCCGCCGCCGCGACGTCGCGGCGGCTTTGGCACCGCGAGGCGAGGACGGCCTGCCGCCATTCCCCGGCGAGGGCGCCGGGATCGCGGCCGACGCTGGCGACGGCCTGGGCGAAAGCACCGCCGAATTCGCCAACTGACATCCGTCGTCTTCACCGCTCCCGCGCGCTCCAGCCTCCACCGCGCGGGGGCACCTGCGGCAAGGTCCGTTGCTCTGACGAGCAGCGGGCCTTGTTCTGCGTCAGCCGGCTGCGGCCGCCACGCCGGGAATGTTCCTGCACTCCCGGCATTGCAGCAAGGGCGCGGTGCTGGGGGGAAGCGCGTTCGACCCTGGCGCCGAGCACCGCTGTGCCGCCATGCCGGCGAGACCCTTCCCGCCAGTGGCAGTGGGGGTCGGGAGCGAGCCAAAGCGACCACCGGCGCAACGCGGCAGGGGCCGGCGATTTTACGCCGCGGGATCATCTGCCCGCACCCTTGCGACGCCCGGTTCGTCAACGCTGATCCGGCGGCGGGCTCGAGCGTGCGGGCCGCGGCGGCGCCGGATGACGGCGGTTGAAGTCGGCCCAGCCCTCGACATCGATCTCCGGCGGTGCCGGCCGCTTGAACGAGCCTCGCCGCGGGACAGGGCCCTTCGGCAGCTCCGGCCTGGCAATCGGCATTCTGCCCTTCTTCCAGACCCACCGCCGCGGCGCCGAGGAGCGAACCGCCGCCGTGATTTCGGCGTCGTCCTTGTAACGGTAACGGCTGAGATCGATCTCGATGCAGCGCAGCCTCTGCTCGGCAAACAGCCCGGCCTTCACCAGATTGACGCCGTGGGTTACCTTGATCTCGACTGCCAGCTCGATGAGCTTGGCGTCCGCGCTGCCTTCGGGCCTCCAGGCCACCTGACAGATCAGGTCGGGACGAACGGCGCCGCGCATCGTCTCGATCTCGACGTCCCTTACTTCAACTTGCGGCCCGGGTTCGCCGAGGTACTCGAAGCTCGGGAGCAGCAGGTTGGACCCGGCCAGCACCGTCTTGGCCAGCCGGTGCGCCTGGGTCTCAAGGGCTCCGACCTCGTCGACACAGTCGGCCCCCGGTGCATGGGCGAAATGATGGGCCCGCACCGGTCCCTTCTTCGCGACCAGCGTGGCGGCGCATTCCGGGCAGGTCAGGGCGCACGCCAGCCCGCTGCCAACCTCCTCGATGCCGATCAGCTCCCCTGCTAAGGTTCGGCCAAGGACCAGCCTGGCGTCGCCGTCGCCGCCGCCGATCACATGGCCAAGGGCGTTCCTCACCTTCACGGGCTCGAGCCTAGCTCTCGCTACCGGAAGGGAGAAGAGCAGGAGAGGGGCGCATCCTGCCCCTGCCGGGCCAGGACCGGCGCTCTACTCGGCTTCGCCTCCCGGAGCCCCCGGGGGGTCTCCGCCCTCCGGGTAACGATCGCCTTGCGGGGGCCCGGGTGGGGAGGGCGCACTCTTGATGATTTCTCTCTCTATGACTTCCTAGTGTGACATGCGGGGGTTGGCGGCCCGTCAAGGATGAGCGGTACCCCCAATTTTCCCGCCGCCGCCGCTTGTCGCTGCGCTTCGCGGCGACGACGAGAAAATCGGCTCCCCCGCTCCCCACTGCGCGGCGCCAACCGGGGTCCGGCTTTCGCCGGCTTCCCGGTCGCCGTCCCTGACCGGCCTGACCGCCGCATGTCTGGCTGAAAGCCTCATTGAGTGGATGAGACAATCAGGAGGCTTTCCATGACCAAGTTCGCCAACTTCGCCGATCTCGCCACCTTCGTCGCCGAGGCGCGCGGCAATGACGCCCTCGCGTCCGCTTACGAAGGCTCGTTTGTCGAGCACAACGAGCTGGCCAAGCTGAGCGTGATCGACGCGCCGCAAGCGCTCGACATGCCTTGCCCGGACCAGGTCCGCGCCGCGATCGAGATGATGATGCAGACCATGTTCGACGTGCTGCGCGACACCCGCATGGAGCCGATCGCGGCCGACCTCGCCTGGGGCTTCGCCAACAGCTTCCACGTGGTTGCCAAGCGGATCGAGGGCCGGGAGGACGATGCCGCCAGGAAGCTTGGCGAGCTTGCCCGCAATTTCGAGCCGAGCGAGGTCCATGCCACCGAGCTCGAGCAGGCCCAGCTTCATTGCCAGACCCTGCAGGGCTGCCGCGAAGCGCTGGAGTGCATGCGCGACCATGCGGCCGAGGTCTACCGGATCGAGACCGGCAAGCCCTTCTCGCCGGTCCGTGGCTCCAAGGTGTCGAGCGTGCTCTCGGCCTCGATGATCGAGGCGCGCGACTATCTTGCCGGACGCGCCCGCACCCGCCGCGAGCAACATGCGCCGGAAGGACCGGTGGTCGCCTTCTCCGGCGGCCAGCAGTGGCACGACCATGCGCAGCTCTGGGCCAGGCTCGACGCGATCAAGGCTCGCGTGCCGGAGATGGTCCTCGCCACCACGGCCCAGTCCAAGGGTTGCGACGCGATTGCCGCGGCGTGGGCGGCGGCTCGGGGCGTCAGGATCGTCCAGTTCCGGCTCGACCGCAGCCAGGGTAATCGCGCGGCCTTCGTGCGCAATGACCGCATCGTCGCGCTGAAGCCGGTCGAAGCGATCGTCTGCGAAGGCTCGGGCGTCCAGTCCAACCTTGCCCAGAAGCTGCGCCAGGTGGGCGTGCCGCTGCATGTGTTCCGCCTTGCGGGCCAAGCCAGCGCCGCCGCGTGAAGCCGCGCAACTAAGGAGAGGCCTCGGCTGTTCACGCCGGAGTCTCTCCAGCCTTTGTCTTGCCGCGGCGATCCGGCTGGAGCCGCGGGCACCTCACGGCGGCCAGCTCGCCCGGCAGCGAAACTTGACGCAAGAGATTATTGCTCTTGCAGTCTTCCCAGCGTGGAGCGGTCGGGCGCACGCCTCAACGATCGACGGTCCCCCCAATTTTTCCTCCACTCCGCTGGCGCTGCGTTCCAGAAAAATCGGCACCCCCGTCGCCCGCCGCTGGCGGCGGCTTCGCCGTCGTTGACCCGTGCGCCCGACCGCTCCCGCGCGACCTCCTGTCTTTCAGACAAGATGGAGGCAGTCATGGCTTACGGATCGATGCAGCGGATCACCACCGAGATGGCATTCGAGGCGGCCCTGAAGCGGGCTCAGGAGCGCGCCCAGCACAGCTTCTTCGACCAGCATGTGATCGAGGAGAGCGACGGCGAGTACGTCACGATCGACGAGGGCGACTATGACGCCCTCCCGGCCTGGATGGTCGACAAGGTCGCCTACACGGTCCCGGGCATGATGTCCGACGAGTTCTAGGCAGGAGAGGGGCTTCGGCCCCTTTCCTTTTTTGCCGTCGGGGTGAACGGCGAGCAGGGGCATCGAACCCCTGCCCGCCGTGCGCGAGGCGGGGCTCGCGCAGGACGTCCTCAGATCCGGGCAAGCCTGCCCTGCACCGCCGGAAAGGCACGAGCCGAAGAGTTCGGCAGGTCGGGGCAGGCACGCTGGACATATTGCCCGTGGCCTTCCCGCCAGCGACCCCCACCGGAAGTCGAATCAAACTCGGGAGCCGGTGCACCAGCAGACCCCACAACCTCGAAACAGTCCCTTGGGAGTGCACACCCTACGCGGCGACCGCCCTGAGTTATCCGCGCTTTTGCAGCGACTTAGCGAACCACTGCCTGGTCGGACCGGGGGCGGACGGGTGCCGGTGAGCGGCCAAGTACCTGTAGTTCGGAGCTTTTGCGGTCGGACCGGCGACGGACAACTTCGTTCTTCCGACTCCGAGTGGGCTCGGCTATAATGCCCGGGCGAAACCCCCACCAGCCCGCTGCAAAGTGGGTTGGACATGTCAGAACTGACCAAGATCTCGGTAAAGCTTCGGCCGCACGAGATCGCTGCTCTCGACAAGCTTGCGAAGGCTCGCGCATGGTCGCGCTCCGAAGCATTGCGCGCCGCCTTCGCCACCGGCCTCCCGCTGGTCGCACAGGGCTTTAAGTTCAACCTCGAGCGGATCCTCTTCATCCTCGAGCATGTCGGCGCCTCGGTCGACGTGATCATGGCCCGCGAACATGGCGATGTTTACGAGCACCTCGTCGCCCTCGCGAGCGAGCGCATGGACCAGTTCCATGCGTAAGGACGACATCCGGTTCAACGGCCGGAACGTCACCCTCAAGCACCATTCCGCAAGGGGGCGGGTGACCCGCAACGCGGGCGACTTCACGCGCGGCTCACAGCTCGTCACCCACGAGTTCCTGATGACCTTCGCCGGCATCAGGATACCGCTGGTCGCCTGGCTCCTGGTGTTTGTGGTCGTCTTCAACGTCACCCTCTGGATCATGCTGGTGGAGCATGAGCTGCAAATGGTGCTGATGCGGCTCTACGCGAGCCTGTGGCTGGCCATGGATTTCAGCCCAGGCAAGTTCATCAACGTGACGCTGCAGGACGGAGCGCTTCGCTCCATGCCGATGATGAGCGTAGCGGGCCATCCCGAAGTCGCCCACGCCTGGTCGAAGGCGACACGCTGCTTCTTCGGTTCAGCGGTCATGTCAGCCTTCATCGCGGCGCCCTTAATTGTCTGGTTTGTCGACTTCTCCAGAAAGCGCGGACGCGCCATCCTTGAAGAGCGCCACGAGCGCGGCGCCATGCTTGTCACGCGTGACGTCCTGGCCGGCGAGATCCTTCAGCACAACTCGGCTGAGCTGGCCCGCGAGTGCCGGCAGCTGCAGCCCCCGCGAACAGTCGACCAGATCAGGCGCATGACCTCCAGTCAGCGCCGCAAGATTGGGGTGCATCGGCCCTACCTTCTCGCAGGCATTCCCTACCCGTGGAGGCTCGAGCAGAGTCACACCATGCTGATCGGCACTACCGGTGCCGGCAAGACCACTCAGCTCCGCTCACTGGTGGCCCAGATGCGCGCCCGCGGGCAGCGGGCGGTAGTCTTCGATCTGACCGGCGCCTTCGTCGAGGCCTTCTACAACGAAGAGACCGACACGATCCTCAACCCGATGGACGAGCGCTGCCCGTCCTGGACCATCTTCAACGACTGCGAGAACTACGCCGACTTCGTGGCCGCGGCCGCCGCCCTGATCCCGAGCGACGGCAACAACGCCGAGCCGTTCTGGGCGATGGCCGCGCGGACGCTCTTTGTCGAGATGTGCATCAAGCTCAAGGAACGGGGCGACACCTCCAACGCGGCCATCGCCCACAACCTCATGACCGCCGACCTGAAGCGGGTCCATGCCCTGCTGCAGAATACGATTGCCGACCCGCTGACCGCCACGCAGGCCGCCCGCATGGCGGAGTCGATCCGGGCCGTGTTCAACACCAACGCGCAGGTCCTCCGCTTCCTGCCCGACGCCGGGAAGCCCTTCTCGATCGTCAAGTGGATAACCGGCAATTTTGAGCCGGGCTCCATCCTCTTCATCACGTCCAACCACACGGACCTGACCCTCAACCGGGCCCTGCTCACGCTGTGGATGGACATGGCGGTCAACAGCCTCATGCGGATGCCCCGCACGCGGGACCTGCGGACCTGGTTCCTGTTTGACGAGGTCCACGCGCTCCACAAGCTTCCGGCGATCGAGCATGGCCTCCAGACCGCTCGCGGCTTCGGCGGTGCCTTCGTCCTCGGGATGCACTCGTTCGACAAGCTGTCCGAGACCTACGGCGAGCAGGAGGCGATCAACCTCGCTTCCCTCGCCCGGACCAAGCTGATGCTCGCGACGGCGGACATCGAGACCGCGCAGAGGTGCGCCGACTTCATCGGCAATCGTGAGGTCCGCCAGATGGATGAGGCCTACAGCTACGGCTACAACAACACCCGGGACGCCTCGACCCTGACGCCGCGCAAGGTGGTCGAGCCGCTCGTCATCCCCGACGACATCACCAATCTGCCTGCGATGCACGGCTTCGTGAAGTTCCCCGACGGCTTTCCGGCGGCACGAATCAAGCTTGAATGGCAGAGCTATCCGGAGGTCGCTCCCGGCTTCCTTCGCAAGACGGACATGACCCCGGCGGAATACCGCCCGCCCGAGGGACAGGGCGCGGAAGGGGAGGATGAATCCGGGCGGGAGCACGTGCCCTCCGCAGGTCCGGGCGATCAGTCAACGGTGGTGGAGCCCAGCGAGGCAGAGAAGGCGGCGGAGGCGCTGTTCGGTGAGGACCCGGAGCGCGACCTGCCGAGCCGCGAGCGGGAAGCCCAGACAGCCGATCGGCCCACCAACGACGATGAAGGAAAAGCTCGCGCCAAGGAGCCGTATCAGACCAGCGGCAAGGCGGCGAACGCCCTTGAGCGACTGCAGCAGATGAGTTCCGCCAAAGCGGCCGTTCGGGACATCGATGGGCCTCGCGCGGGGGCCCGCGACGAAGCGTCAAGGCAGGGTTCCTCGCAACCCTTCGAAGAACAGATCACCCGCGAGACCCGGGAGGGCGCGGGCGTCGACGAGGACCGCTATCATCATCGCCATAACGACATCGCTCTCGGCGACGACGATGGAATGGAGATCTAGGCCATGCTGTCGATGGCTCCCGTCAGCTCATCAAGCGGCGCCGCCGACTACTTCGCCAAGGACAACTACTATTCCGGGGAGCAGAACTCCGAGGCGAGCGCCTGGGGCGGAGTGGGCGCCGAGCAGCTCGACCTCAAGGGAGAGGTCACCAAGGAGGCGTTCGAGGCGATCTTGAACGGGGTGCAGCCCGACGGGACGAAGGTCGGCCAGGTCGAGGGACGCAGGTTAGGGGTCGACCTCACCTTTTCCATGCCCAAGTCGGCCAGCGTCATGGCCTATGTCGCCGGCGACCAGCGGATCCCCGCCGCCCACATGCGGGCGGTGCAGGGCACCATGTTGTGGGTGGAGAAGAACTTCGCCGAAGGCCGAAGCTATGAGCGCAGCAAGGACGGTGCTCCGGTCCGGACCGGCAACCTCGTCTATGCCCTGTTCCAGCACGACACGAGCCGTGCGCTCGATCCTCAGGGCCATATCCATGTCATCGTCGCCAACATGACGCGGATGGCCAACGGCGTCTGGCAGGCCCTCCACAACGGCGAGCTGTGGAAGAACAACTCCACCATCGGCGCGGCATACCACGCGCAGTTTCGGGCCGAGCTGCAGAAGCTCGGCTATCAGACCGAGGTCACCGGCAAGCACGGCCAGTTCGAGATCAAGGGCGTGCCGGGGGCTGTGCTGAAGGAGTTCAGCCAGCGGCGAGAGGCGATCCTGGCCAAGGCGGAGGAGCTTGGCATCAAGTCGCCGGCGGGGCGGGACAGCGTCACCACCAACACCCGCGATCCCAAGCTCAATGTCGAGGACCGGGACAGCATGCGGGCGGGCTGGCGGGAGCGCGCCGAGGCGCTTGGCTTCGACGGCAAGCAACTGATGGCGGAGGCTTCCGCTCGCGCTCGGCAAACTGGCTTGGACGAGCGCCCCGGCACCGTCGACCGGATCAGGGCGACCCTCGCCGACGTCGGCGAGAGGCTCGGCGGCATGTTCTCGGCCTCAGACCCGCTGGTCGATCGCGGCCTCAAGCGTCTGCGACTATCTCTCGTCGACGTCCGCACCCAGGCTGCGGTCGCCTCGGCCGTGCGGATCCTTGAGCAGCGTGAAGCCGCCTTCTCGCTCCCGCAGGTGAGCCATGCCGCGCTCAGCCTCGGACTTGACGGCGTGACAGCCGACAAGATCGACGCGCGCGTCTCCGATCTCCTGAAGACCGGGCGACTGGTGCCCGGGGTGTCGAACCGGATCGACAATGTCGTGACCTACGTCACGACGCCGGGCGCGCTCGCAACCGAAACCAAGATCTTGGGCGAGATCGATCGCGGCAGGGGGACGGTCGCGCCCATCATCCCGGCGGAAGGCGTCGTGGAACGCCTGCAGGCGGCCGCCGGCGACAAACAGCTCAACGCCGGGCAGCTGGCCGCTGCAACGTTGGCGCTGACGTCGGAGGACCGAATCGTCGCCGTTCAGGGCGTGGCAGGCGCCGGCAAGTCCACCCTGCTTTCCGCCATCGCCCGGGTCGCTGAAGCGGAAGGTAAGGGCCTCCTGGGGCTCGCCTTCCAAAACAAGGTCGCCGGCGCGCTTCGCGAGGAGACCGGAATTGAGTCGACCACCGTGTCGTCCTTCGTCAACACTTATGCCCGCCATGCGCTGGCAGGGAAGGGCGACGGCTACGACGCCGCCCGAGCGAGCCTCAACGGCAAGGTCCTGGTCCTCGACGAAGCCTCCATGGTCGCCAACGAGCCGATGCGCCATGTCGTCGGCATCGCCAATGCCCTTGGCGTCGAGAAACTCCTCCTGGTCGGAGACCGGCAGCAGATCCAGCCGATCGACGCCGGCAAGGCCTTCAGCCTGATCCAGTCGAGCGACGTCGCGCTCGCGCGCATGGACGAGAACCTCCGCCAACGCACGGACACGCTGCGCACTGTTGCCGCGCTCACCAACGTCGGAGAAGCCCGCAAGGCGCTGGAGGTCTTGGGCCAGAACATTCGCGAGGAGCCGGCGAAAGGGGGCGAGAAACGCCACGTGCTGGCCGCGGCCGAGCATTGGCTCGGCCTCTCGGCCGAGGAGCGCGAGCGCACCGCCATTTTCACCTCCGGGCGCGAGGCGCGAGCGACCATCAACGCGGAGGTGCAGGCCGGGCTCAAGCGGGAAGGCACGCTGGTAGGTGAGGGTAGAGATCTCACTGTTCTCGAGCGGGTGAACGTCACCCGTGAAGAGCTGCGCTATCCCCAGAGCTACGAGACGGGCCAAGTCCTCGAGGTCGCGCGGGCCATGCCGGACATCGGCCTGCGCCGCGGGCGCTACGATGTGGTCGGAGTCGACGCGAAGGGGCGCGTCGAGGTCCAGGTCGGCACCCGCACCAAGAAGTTCGACCCGCAGAAGATCGATCCCAAAGACAAGAGGGATGCCCTGGGCCTGTCCCGCCCTGAGCAGCTGCGCCTCCATGCGGGAGACCGCATCAAGTGGACCATGAACGACAAGGATCGTGGGCTCCTGAACTCTGACATCGCCCGGGTGCTCTCGGTCGGCAAGGATGGGATCGCCGTGGAGACCGCCGGCAAGAACGTGGTCGAGCTGAAGTCGGGCGACCCGATGCTCGAGAAGCTCGGCCTCGCTTACGCCCTCAACATGCACATGGCGCAGGGCATGACGGCTGACAACGGCATCGGCGTCATGGGAGCGGGCGAGCGCAACCTCTCCAACCAGCGCCTCTTCAACGTAATGGTGACCCGCACTCGCGACGAGCTCACCCTCTACACTGACGACAAAGACAAGCTCGCACGTCAGCTGGAAAGCAATCCCGGCAACAAGACCTCGGCGCTCGAGACCGTCGGCAAGGTCGAGATTGATCGGGCGCGTGCGCCTTCGAGCGCCAGCAGCAAGGGCAAGCCTGACTTCAACCCGGCGCCGACGCGCGATCTGGAGCGCGCCTCAGGCCCGAATAACCGCACCATGAAGACGGGTCTCGGACCCGAGCCGCAGCTAAACCTTCCCGCAAAAGGACTGGAGCTCGGGCTATGAGACCTCCGGTTTCACTGAAGTGCCGCGGCGGCGATCGGACCAAGAGGTCCGCAGATAGCCTCGCAGCTGTTTTCGTTCGAGGGCAGCGGCCGATGCCTCTTGTCCAACACGTCTGGCGCGCAGCGAAGCGTCCGGGTCTGCGGAGGTAACCAGCGCTCCGTAGGAGGCAAACACAGCATAGCACAGGGAGGTTCAAGATGAGCGACTGGGAATTCGATGACATGGGCGAGTTCGGTTCGGAGAGCGCCGCTCACCGATGGGCGGACCGGAATGGGCTGGACCCGAGTGACGTACACGTGCGCCGGTGCAGGGGCGGCGTCCAGCTCAAGGTGCGCCGGTCGGCGCTTGGTGACGGCAGTCGCAACCACAACGACCTGCGAGATGGGCGCCGCTCCGGATGGTGATTAGTGGGTCGACAGGAGGCACGACCATCACGACGGTCTCAGCGAGGGCACGGCCCCTTCTCGCAACGAGCGGCGCCGCGGACTCAGTTGCCGCTAGCTCAGCGCGCGTCGAGCGCAGGCGGGTGCTCGGCCGGCTGCAGCTCACGACGCGAGGTCTTGCGCTGCGCGACGCGGGTGGGCTGATCTGGTTCCTGGACGCCGATAGCAGGCCGACGGAGCTGCTCGGAACCCTCGTGCTGCTCGGAACCCTCGTGCTGGTTGAAGGCAAGCGCACCGGGCTGACACGCCTCAAGGTTGATTACTTCGGGCCCAGCCAAAGCCGAGGCTGGCCCCAGGTACCTCAGTTGCAGGAGTCCGGCAGATGACTGAGGTGGTGCTCGGCAGCTACTGGCGCACGGTACTGCGAAGCTCGGAGTGCGAACACGCAACGAACGCATTTGTCGAGGCGCTCCGGAAGCGCGCGGTATTGCTCTACTGGAGCTTGTTCGTCCTGAACACTGTCCTTCTCTGGACTGCCGCCGGATGTCTGGCGGCCGGAATATCGGTCGGAAGCGGTCAGCTATCGGGCGAGGTGGCGCTGCCTTTATTACTAGCCTTCTGCCTGACCCTCCTTTGGCCGGTGCTGCAATACCAGCCGCGGTTGGCACAGCTGCTCACCATTGGATTGCCGGCGAAGACCGCTGCAACTCACGACATGCTGGAGAGGCTAAAAGCCGGACATCTGATTGCCCGTGCGTCCAACGGGATCGTCATTGATCCGGATACCTTTGCGAGCGTGTTGGCGCCCCTTCTGCTCTCGTCCGCGCCTGCTTGTCGCGCATTGGTCCGAACGCGAGCCAATGCTCGGATCAAGGGACCCATCCTCATCAAAGCCGAGGAAGCAGTGGTTCTGGGTTCACTCCCGCCCCCGGCGGTCGTGGCGGAACCCGTAAAAGAGGCTGCCACCAAGAACGCAGCCGCCCAGAGTTCGTCCCTGCTCGGAGCAGTCGGGCAGGCGCTGCCATTGCCAAGAGCAAGAGGTGTTTCCGACTGGATCCGCGACTGGGATCTCAGTCGCAGTGAAGTCGTCCACAGGATCGATCTCATCGAAGTGCCGAATTGCGACAGCAGAGATGCCCGTCGCAAGAAGTTGGCCTTGAAGGTCGCGCTAGGCGAACTGATCGACGATCCACAGCTGAAAGCGTCGGCCGCCGTGGCCTTGGCGGGCCAGGCAGTTGCGGCCGAGTTCGGGAGTTGCGGCAAGAGGCAGCCGCACTCGGTGGACTGGATTCGCAGATATCTTGAGAAGCCGCCGGGCTGGCTGATCGAAGGCCTGCAGCGCTCACCCGACCAGGGCGAGCTCGGCCTTGAACCAATTTCCGTATTTTCGGGCGCCCATTGATCCACGGAAAATCGGAAGTCTGTGGATGAAATGATCTGTTCGCGCATGATGCTCCTCAAAGGAGACCCCCCTGATGCGTCGATCATCAGCGAACCGGCAAGTCGCATCCGAAGCCACCATCCCTCAGCTCAGCTTCGACTTCGACCGACACGCTGATGTCTTGGTGCAGGAGCCGGTGAGTGCTCGCAAGTTCGCGCCGCCAATGCAGGTTCAGACGCGAGTGAAATCTCCCACCAGGGCCGCAAGGGTGCCCCAGTTCCCTGAACAGGCTCCACAATCTGCGTCCGTGCCAATAGAGCCGCCCAGGCGCCTGCTGTACAACATCAAAGAGGCGGCACAGTGCCTCGGGGTGAAGCGAGCCACGATGTACAAATACATCGATCGAGGTGACCTCGAGCGCGTCAAGATTGGCGCGAGAGCCCTGATCTCGGTCGAGAGCATCGAGCGGTTCATCGTATTGGCTCGGGAACGGCAACTCACCCCCTGATCTCGCACCGCCTTTCACTACCGGTCGCCCGATGGCGCACAGCAAGCGGCTCGCTTCATTAGTGTGCGCTTGGCAGGTAGCAGGGTTACTTACCGTCTGCTTAGCGCCCATGTGCGACGCAGCAGAGGGCTCTCGAACGCTCCTTTAAGCCGACGCTACCGAGGCGCGGCTTGAGGACGCCTGAAACCCGTAGCCATTCCAGCTTCGTTCGGGTGCTGGAGGATCTGACATGAACTTCGATCTCGTAATCATCGGCTCGGGGACTGCTGCCATGGTCGCCGCCTTTCGTGTCCGCGCTGCGGGGTGGAGCGTCGCGATCGTCGATGAGAAGCCATTCGGCGGTACCTGCGCCTTACGAGGCTGTGACCCGAAGAAGATGCTCGTTGCCGGTGTCGAGGTGGTCGACGCGCAGCGGCGGGTGCAGGGACACGGCGTCGCCGGGAATATACACATCGATTGGGCGGAGCTGATCCGCTTCAAACGGACGTTCACCGACCCGATCCCGGAGAAGCATCAGCAGCGGTACGACGATAAGGGTATCGCCACCTTTCGTAGCCGCGCGCGGTTCGTCGGTCCTAACACCCTCGCGATCAACGACACCGAGGTTCAAGCTCGCCACGTCGTGATCGCCTCGGGTGCAAAGCCAATGCATCTCGGAATATCAGGCGAAGAACATCTTATCGACAACGAGGGCTTCCTCCAGCTGGAGCGGCTGCCGGACCGTATCGTCCTCGTGGGCGGCGGCTACATTGCCGCCGAATTCTCCCACATCGCTGCTCGAGCAGGCGCCGCCGTCACCATCCTGCAGCGCGGTCCGCGTCTCCTGCCACAGTTCGAGCCGGAACTCGTCGGCTGGCTGATGGAAGCGTTCGAAACCATCGGCGTGGATGTGCGCACCAACACCGAAGTCATAGCTATCGAGGAGAACGGAGGATCGTTCATCGTACACACCCAGGTCGGAGACGAGAGCGGCGCCGTGCACGCTGACCTGGTGGTGCACGCGGCCGGCCGCACGCCTGCTTTGGAGCAGTTGGACCTCCCGGCCGGTGGAGTGGCGGCAGAGAGCGGCCGTCTCCTTTTGAACGAGTATCTGCAGAGCGTCAGCAATCCATCGGTGTACGCCGCCGGCGACGCCGCTCAGTGGGGCCCGCCGCTAACCCCCGTCTCGAGTCACGATGCGAAGGTGGTCGCGGCGAACCTCCTGGACGGCAACCACAGCACGCCCAACTACGCTGGCGTTCCGAGCGTCGCATTCACCCTGCCGCCGATCGCCTCGGTCGGCGTCACCGAAGCGCAAGCGCGTGAGGCGGGCCTGCGCTTCCAGCTGAAGACAGAGAGGACTTCGGATTGGTACACCGCGAGGCGTGTTGCGGAGCAAGTCTATGGCTACAAGGCGCTTGTCGAGGAAGGAACGGGGCGGATCTTGGGTGCACATTTGGTGGGGCCCCATGCCGATGAGGTAATCAACCTGTTCGGCCTCGCTATCCGGCATGGGCTTACTGCCGACGACCTGAAGTCGACGATGTTCGCCTACCCCACTGGGGCCTCAGACATCGGCTACATGCTCTGACGCCCCAAGGGGAATGGACGTGACCGCGTCGCGCTACGTCCTGTGGATCAACCCGCCGGCTCTTGCTCGATCATATCGATGACGGCGCAGTGGGGCACGTGATCGCCAGAGCAGCGGTCTATGGCCGAGGCGAGCAGCTCCTCCAAGCGCGCGAGATCCACCATTTTGCGGCGCACAATCGCAAGATGTTGCGAGGCGATCTCCCGCACCTCGTCGCAACATGCGTCAGTCGGGCCCCCAAGGGCGAGGATCCCGCGCACCTCGTCCGGAGTAAAACCAAGTTCGCGGGCTCGCCGGATGAACTCCAGCGCCCGCAGATGGTCGTCACCATAGATCCGGTGACCGCCCTCGGTGCGGGGCGGGGACGCCACCAGTCCCACCTTTTCGAAGTAGCGTATCGTCTCGATGTTCACGCCCGTCCTGCGGGAGAGCTGGCCGATCGTGAAACTCGCCATCAGATGTCGCTTGATCCTGTAGTGACTACAGGATGCATATAGCAGGGAATCGGCTTGGAGAAGAAACCTTGAGTACGGAACACACGATGCGCCCGGGGGTCGATGACGGCTCGGCCATTAGGACGAACGCGGATCGGGGCGTGGCAGCGCTGGGGACCATGGCCAGCCTTGCAGCCCTGTTCTCAGCGGCTGCCTGTTGCATCCTGCCGCTCGGGCTTGCGGCAATCGGCGTCGGTTCGGCCGGCCTTTCGTCCTTCGTGCCATTCCACTGGCCTCTGACGATCGCCGCGATTGTCGCGGTCGCCGCAGGATGGATCGTGCATCTCCGCAAGCGCCAAGCGTGCGCGCGGGATGCCACCTGCATGACACCGCCGCCGGCGAAGAGCACCTTCATTCTCCTCTCCGTGGCGACCGTCTTCGTGACGATCTCGGCGTGCTGGGGTTTCATAGAGGCGCCGCTCATGCGGATGCTCGGAGGCGCGTGATGCAGCTGAGCTCGACCCTCACCTGTCCGAAGTGCGGCGGAGTTTCCACGGAGACGATGCCCACAGACGCATGCCAATTTTTCTATGACTGCAAGCATTGTGGCGAGGTGCTCCGCCCGCTCAAAGGGGACTGTTGCGTCTTCTGTTCCTATGCAGACGTGCCTTGTCCCCCGATCCAGGAAGCTCGGGAGACGGGCGCCAGTTCTTCCTGCTGTTCAGGCTGAGCCTCGGCAGGCGATTCTGACCGTGCGTAGCGACCTGATCAGCTGCGGATGAACAGGTTCTTCAGCCAGAGCGGGCCGGCGCGGCCGGCGCGCCGACCGGCCTCCTCCTCGGCGGCCCTTCCCGTGTAGCCGCGAGGATCGAACAGCTTTATGCGCGCGCCTTCGCAGGCGGCCAGATCGCGGGGACGAGGGTCAGTCCTCACCTGAACAGGCTGTGCGCTGCGCGAAGGTGGTAGCGTGTCTCAAAGGCGCGGAAGGCAAGGTCCGCTTTCGACTGCGCTCGCCCAGCGGAAGGACCGCTGACGGCCACTCTCAGACGTTCACAATTCCATCCACATGCACCCACCGTGCGTAAGCTTAGTGGGACGCCGCGCAGCGTTTCCCATCTGCCACAACGGTTTTTGGGATGGCGACTCGCTGCGCGCACCGATCACGATCGCATTCGTACGAGAAACCAGATGGGATCTCCGGCGGCTGAAAACCTGCGCATTGCTCGAGGACGATCGGTGGGTTGGTCGGGTTAGTTGTCCGCCATTGTCCGCTGAAATCTGCCCGTGCTTATTTGACGAATATTGGACAAAATCGACTGAGCTAAGGCTAAGTGCTTGATTTCGCTGGTGACCCCTACGGGACTCGAACCCGTGTCCTCCGGTTGGTCGGATTCCTTCTGCTCGGGAGAATCTGTGGGCTGCTCAAGCCCGTTTCGCGCGCGGCGGCAAAGCGGCTGCAGAACCATTTCGGTCGCTCGCCCGTTGCCCTCGATCACCCACGGCGA